>ERZ791865.185-NODE-185-length-99651-cov-17.331630_pt1 | contig 99651 bp, 102 predicted proteins | sample MGYA00509942_ERZ791865 | MGnify/ENA primary metagenome ERZ791865 (study PRJEB30046, sample SAMN00792098) | human gut metagenome | study: EMG produced TPA metagenomics assembly of the A metagenome-wide association study of gut microbiota in type 2...
ATCTTCCCCATTTCGGGAGCTTTTGCAAATACTGTTTTATGGGAACTCTGCTACGTGAGAGAATCCCCCTTACTTTGGGCAGCGCCGGCGGCGCTGCCCTCCCCCCGCACTTTCGTGCAGAAAATCAAAAAGCGACGGCTTTTTCAGCCGTCGCTTCTCTATCTGCATTACTGCAAAACCTTTTTGTTGCCGTGGGTGGCCTTCATGCGCAGCTCTTTGTTGAGGATCGTCTTGCGGATGCGCAGGTTCTTGGGCGTGACCTCAAGCAGCTCGTCGTCGGCGAGGAACTCGAGGCACTGCTCCAGGCTCATCTGCTTGGGCGGGACAAGGCGCAGCGCGTCGTCCGAGCCGGAAGCGCGCATGTTCGTCAGCTGCTTCTTCTTGCACACGTTGACCGTGATGTCCTCCTGCTTGGGGGACTGACCGACGACCATACCCTCGTACACGTCGACGCCCGCGCCGATAAACAGCACGCCGCGCTCCTGCGCGTTGAAGAGGCCATAGGTGATAGAGGTGCCGGTCTCGGACGCGACGAGAGAGCCGGTATTGCGGCGGGCAAGCTCGCCCTTGTAGGGTGCGTAGGAATCAAACACGCTCGCCATGATGCCCTCGCCCTTGGTGTCGGTGAGGAACTCGTTGCGGTAACCGAACAGGCCGCGCGCGGGGATCAGGAATTCGAGCTTCATGCGGCTGCCGATCGGCGTCATCTCGGCGAGGTCGCCCTTGCGGGAGCCGAGCTTTTCGATGACTGCGCCGACATACTCCTGCGGCACGTCGCACACAAGGCGTTCGATGGGCTCGCACTTCTTGCCGTCGATCATCTGATACAGGACGCGCGGGGGCGAGACCTGGAACTCATAGCCTTCGCGGCGCATGGTCTCGATGAGGATGGACAGCGACATTTCGCCGCGGCCCGCGACGTTGAACGCGTCCGTCGAGCCCTCGAGCTCGGTGACGCGGAGCGAAACGTCCTTGAGCGTTTCGCGGAAGAGACGGTCGCGCAGCTGGCGCGAGGTGACGAACTTACCCTCACGTCCGGCGTAGGGAGAGTCGTTGATGGAGAACGTCATCTCCATCGTAGGGGCGCTGATCTTGACGAACGGGAGCGGCTCGACGCACTCGGGCGCGCAGATCGTATCGCCGATCGTGATGTCGCCGATGCCGGACAGGCAGATGATGTTGCCCGCGGTGGACTCGGTGACGGGGTTCTTGGCAAGGCCCTCAAATTCGTACATGGAGACGGCCTTGGCCTTCTTCGGTGCGGCGTCGGGGTCGTGGTAGTTGCAGACCATGATCTCCTGGTTCTGCTTGAGCGTGCCGCGCTCGATGCGGCCGATAGCCATGCGGCCGACATACTCGTTGTAGTCAATGGCGGAGACGAGCATCTGGAACGGCGCGTCCACATCGGCCTCCGGCGCGGGGATATACTCAAGGATCGTGTCGAACAGGGGCTTTAAGTCCGTGCCGACGACGTCGGGCGAATAGGACGCCGTGCCGTTGCGCCCCGAGCAGAACAGCATCGGGGAATCGAGCTGCTCGGGCGTCGCATCGAGGTCCATCAAAAGCTCGAGCACCTCGTCCACGACCTCGTGGATGCGCTGGTCGGGGCGGTCGATCTTGTTGACGACGACGATGACGCGGTGACCCAGCTCCAGCGCGCGGGAGAGGACGAAGCGCGTCTGCGGCATGGGGCCCTCAGCGGCATCGACGAGCAGGATAACGCCGTTGACCATCTTGAGGATACGCTCGACCTCACCGCCGAAGTCGGCGTGGCCCGGGGTATCGACAATGTTGATCTTGGTGTCGCCGTAGCGGATGGCGGTGTTTTTGGCGAGGATCGTGATGCCGCGCTCACGCTCGAGGTCGTTCGAGTCCATGACGCGGTCGACGACCTCCTGATTTTCGCGGTACACGCCGCCCTGCTTGAGCATTTCGTCGACGAGGGTGGTCTTGCCGTGGTCGACGTGGGCGATGATGGCTACATTGCGAAGTTTTTCATTCTGCATAGGTGATCTCTCCTTCCTGCCGCTGGGCAGGGATATCAAATCGTAAGTCTTTAACTGTAATAGTATATTCTGCCGCTTCGTCATTTGCAAGATTTTTTGAAACTTTTTTGTCTCTTTTGCAGAAAAATTAGGAAAAGAGGCTGCCTGTCCTCTCGGGCAGGCAGCCTCGCACAGTTTTTACCCGCAAGGGGTATGGGCATCCGTAAAGCAGCAAAGCTGCTAACGGTTGCCCAAGTGCCCGCAGGCACAAATGTTCTTGATCGTTTTCCGCCGCAACCGGTGCGTGGCGAAAAACACCTTGCGCATAGCGGAAACCAGCGAAGCGCCGCCAGTGGCGGAAACAGCGAGCTGGGTTCGAGGAAGCGGCACGATTGGCACGCCTGCAAGGGCGCGCCAATCGTAGTGCCGCAACGGTGCAAAGTCGAATCGCCCGTTTTAACGGGCAACCGAGGCGCAAAGCGACGCGAAACCTGCTCAAATCAGTGGTTCACCACTGATTTGAAGGCGTCAGCCCAGCAATGCACTCAGCTCGTCGATCAGCTCGCCGAACAGCGACAGCGCGTCGTTGACGGGCGCGGGCGTGCGCATGTCGACGCCCATGTCGCGCAGCAGCTCGACCGGCTCTTTCGAGCAGCCGCCGGAGAGGAACTTCTTGTAGTCCTTGACGGCGCTCTCGCCCTCGCGCAGGATGCGGTTGGCGATGGCGACGGCGGCGGAGAAACTCGTCGCGTACTGGAAGACATAGTAATTGTAGTAGAAGTGCGGGATGCGTGTCCACTCAAGCGCGATCTCGTCGTCGGAGATCATCGTATCGCCGAAGTAGAGCTTGTTGAGCGCTAAATACTTCGCGCTCAGCGCGTCGGCGGTCAGCGCCTCGCCGCTCTCGGCCATCTTGCCCATTTGGAGCTCGAACTCGGCGAACATCGTCTGGCGGTACAGTGTACCCTTGAACTGGTCGAGGAAGTGGTTGATGAGATACGCGCGCTGCTTGCGGTCGTCGGTCTTGCCGAGCAGGTGGCGCATCAGGAGGATCTCATTGCAGGTCGAGGCGACCTCGGCGACGAAGATGACGTACTCCGCCGTATTCACCGGCTGGTATTTGCAGGAGTGCCACGTATGCATGGCGTGACCCATCTCGTGGACGAGGGTGAACATGCTGTCGAGGTTGTCCTTGTGGTTGAGCAGCACGTAGGGGTGGGGCCAGCCGTTGCCGGTGCAGTAGGCGCCGCCGCGCTTGCCGGTGTTCTCATACACGTCGAGCCAGCGGTTGCTGAAGGCCTCCTCAAGCACGTCCGTATAGTCCTTGCCGAGCACCGCGAGTGCTTCGAGCGCGGTCTTCTTGGCCTCTTCAAAGGAGATCTCAACATCCGCGTCTGCGACGATCGGGGTGTAGACATCGTACATGTGCAGCTCGTCAACGCCTAAGATCTTCTTGCGCAGCTCGACATAGCGGTACATCTTGTCGAGATTGCCGTGCACCGCGTCGATGAGATTCGTGTAGACCTCGACCGGCACCTCGGTCACGTCAAGGGACGCTTCGAGCGTCGAATTGTAGCGGCGCGCGTCGGCGAAGAACTTGAGCTGCTTGAACTGCGCGTCCAGCGTGGAGGCGTAGGTATTGCGGAACTCGCCCGCGCGCTTGTAGTAGGCCTTGAAGGCGTTTTCGCGCAGCGTGCGATCGGCGCTCATCAGCATGGGGACGAACGTGCCGTCCGTCAGCGTGTGGACCTCGCCCTTTGCGTCGGTCACGTCGGGATAGCGCATGTCGGCATCGTGGAACATGCTGAACGTGCGGTCAGGGCTTTCGCTGATCTCGCCCGCGGCGGCGAGGATCTTTTCGCACTCGGGCGAAAGGATGTGTGCCTTGCGGCGGCGCAGCTTGTCGATGCTGCGGCGATAGGTCTCGAGCTTCGGCTCCTCGGCGTAGAAGCGCGCAAGCGTTTCGTCGGGGATCGCCATGATCTCGCTCGCTTCAAAAGAGCCCGCACTGCTCAGCGCGACCGCCGTAGAAAACGCCTTGCTGCGCATGCCCTGATAGAAGGAATTGCCCACGTCCTGATCGCTGCGGCAGCTCGCGTACTGCACAAACTTTGAAACGCGCACCGTGATCTCATCGCTGAGCGTGAACCAGTCGAGCAGCGTTTTCGCGCTCTCGCCGAGCTTGCCGGCGTAGGCGGCCATGCGCTCAGGATATGCCTTGAGCGCTTCAAGCTCCTCGCTCCACTTATCGTCGCTTGCAAATACGTGACTCAAATCCCAGGTGAACTCCTCGGGCACCTCGCTGCGCGGGAGGATCGTCTTTCCGTCCATAGGTTTACCGTCCTTTTCTCCATATTTCTCACTGGCTCTGTCCGCCGTCCGCGGTCAGAACCGCTCTTGCGTCCCATTATAACGGACGGCGGCGGTGAATACAAGCGCTTTTCTCCACCCTGCTCTCGACAAATCAGGCATTGACAAATCCACCGCCAAAAGGGTAAAATATTTTTATCATCCGCGTCTGTAGCTCAGTTGGATAGAGCGCGAGCCTCCTAAGCCCGAGGCCCCCGGTTCGAGCCCGGGCAGGCGCACCAAAAACGCTGTGATCTCAATGGATTGCGGCGTTTTTTCTTTTTGCTTATCAAGCAAATTTCACAGCTGTTATCGTGTCAAACGCCTGCATGGCACCACCAGCTGATCTCGAACCGTTTTCTCTATTTTCCCATTTCCGGCACACTCCTTGCCTTGTACATCGTGTACCTTGCTGTGTTGTTTTTCCAATCTACCTCCGCAAACAAGCCCAGAGGATCGACCTCTCGGTCCACCAGAACCGTAAATCCCAAACTGGGATTTTTAGGCTTATTCGGTTTTGCCGGATTTTTAGGATTTTGGACTTACCACGTCGACCAGACCATTTTCCCCTTCGTGTTTTTTGTGTTTTTCGGCTTTTTCGGATTTTTCTATGAGGGGAAAATGTCAAATACCCTGATAGACGAACGGTACAAAGAAAACAAAATGAGAGCGCAAAGCACAGCGAACAAAACTGCTCTGTCCATTATTTTTTGCAATACTGATTCTGGGACAGGGAAGGCTCATGGGGTGCCTTGAATACACCCTAATTGCTCTTGTTATTGTGATCGCTCTTTCCATAGCGCTTGAACTATTCCTCAGTGAGTATCTGCTATATCATTATGACCATGATGAACCGTTTGATGAAAGTGAGGAATAAACGTGCCTGATTTTGAATGCCGATTAAAAAAGTACAGGCTATTAAAAGATTTGACCCAAGAGCAGTTGGCGGCGCAGGTAGGCGTGCGGCGGGAAACCATCATGCGGCTGGAAAAGGCACAATACAATCCCTCACTTAAACTGGCGATCGATATTGCAAGGGTTGTCGAAGCGCCGATCGAAGAAATCTTTGTTTTCAAGCGATCTGTGCGGAACTAACCGGCCGGCAGTAAATGACGGTGTACTGCACGGCATGAAATGAGATAGCTGGCTTCTAAGCGTCAGTCCGCCAGTTAGCGTCTGGTCGGGGATGCCAAAAGGCCCTGGAAGCGCTGCTTCCAGAGCCTTTTTATTTTCTCTTATTTTATCGCACTGGGCGGGGCTCACGCCTGCATATCGGTCTGTCTGCGGTAGCTGCGCAGGAACAGGAGCGACATGACAAGGCACATCGCTTCGGAGAAGATCGGCGTATACCACACTGCGTCGCCGCCGAAGATCGCCGCGAGGAGAAGAAGCACGGCACTTTGCAGCGCCAGCCCGCGGCCGACCGAGATACAAATAGCGGGCACGGGGCGCTCGATGGCGGTCATAAACCCACCGATGACGATGTTGAAGCCCAGCAGCAGATACGAAACGCTGTAGCGCCGGAATGCACCGATGGAGTAGGCGATGAGCTCATCGCCCGCGTGCGAAAGGTACGTGCGCACGATCTGCGGCGCGAAGAAAAAGACGAGCAGAAACAGCGCCGGCGCGAAGATGCAGACGGTCGTGAGCGCGTAGCGCAGAAGTTTTTGACAGCCCGTGTGATCCTCTTTGCCGTAGTGATAGCTCACAAGCGGCTGCGAGCCCTGCGAGATGCCGACCATGAGGTTAATGACAATGGTCGTCACGTAGGCGATGACCGTGTAGGTCACGACGCCGTCCGTGCCGATGCACTTGAGCACCGTGCGGTTGAAGAGGAAGATCATCAGCCCCGTGCACAACTCTGTCACGCCGTCGGACAGGCCGATGGGCAGGATGCGCGCGTAAAGGTGAGGGTCGAAGCGAAATTTGCACAGCCGGAACGTGCACTTCTTGCTGAAAAAGTGGACAAAGTACGAGATACAGGTCACGAGCTGCGAGATGCCCGTGGCGACCGCCGCGCCGAACACGCCCATGTCGAGGTGAAAAATGGCGATATAGTCAAGCACGCAGTTCGTCAGGCATCCGCCGATAACCGTGAAGAGCGCGTAGCGCGGATAGCCGTCTGTCTTGACGAGCACTTCGAGATTGTAGGACACCAGATAGCACACGCTGAACGGCGCGATGCCGAGAATATACTGCTTGACATAGTCAAGTGTGATCTCGTCTGCGCCGAGAAGGTACGCAAACGGCTCCAAAAAGAGCAGCACGAGCGCAGTGATGACCGCGCCAAGGGTCAGCAGCGTGGCAAAATTCTGAGAAAAGAGGGCGTTGGCCTCGCGCCGCTTCTCCTGCGCGATGAAAATGGCGATGAGCGTCGACGAGCCGACGGCGAAGAGCACGGCGATGGAAAACAGCGCGTTGGTGAAGGGAATCGCGAGATTGACGGCGCTCATGGCATATTCGTTCACACCGATCGAGACCATAAGCCCGTCGACCATGGAGTAGAGCGAGAACACGACCTGTGAGGCCATCGTGGCGGAGACAAAACGGATGAAGTCATGTTTCAGACTTTTCCCCGAGAGTAACAAAATAACACATCCTTAAATTATAATATTTTATTATGCGTTGATCTGACCGATCCCAAAGCTCCCTGCGCGGAGGGCCGCCGCATCATAGACGGTGTGCGCCATAAGCGTCACCGTCCGTTTCCGGCGCTGCAAAACGCGTGCGGTCATGTCCTGAAGAAGTGACTCACCTCCATAGAAAAAATCTCCTTCCAGCATTTGGTGTGATCTGAAAACGCCGTCTGCGGCAAAAAGCGGCCAAATATAAGAAAAGCAGCCGCAAAAACGGCTGTATCTTCGACGCCAAGGCGGCTTTTGATCGGTCTGTAGTTTTATTGTACCATAGGTTTGCCGGTTTTGCAATCACCTGTTCAAAACCGAAACACAAACGAAACACCTGCTCTCACCGCTGTCCTGCTCCCCGCTCCGTCCTTGTCAAGCGGCAGAGGAGGCGGCCTGCCTATGCAGGCCGCCTCCTCTGTTTCCTTTTGGGCTTATCGCACGCTTCCCTCGCCGCCCATGAGGGCGGTCATCTCCTCGATGCGCTCGAGGGGGAACGGCGGCGCGCTGAGCGGCCGCATGGCGATGCTCATGAGCTTCATCGGGTTGTCGTCCGCCGCCACACGATTCGAACTGAGCGCTCCGCAGCGCTTGCAGCGGTGGATGATCGCCCACTCGCCGCCTCTTCGCACCCAGACGGCCACGGGCTCCATGATGCCGCCGCAGTCGCTTTCGCGGTCGCCCGGCTCAATGTCCACGTGCAGGCTCGATAAGCAGTTCGGGCAGTGGTTGCGATGGTCGCTGCCGGCGTTTTCCGGCGTGCAGAGCCGCCCACAGACCTTGCAGGTGAAGGTGTCGCGGCAGGCGTGGGTCTTGTAATAGCCTTTTTCAAAGGTTTTGCGTTTGTTCTCGCGGTTCATGTAGTCCTCCTGAAAAGCATGGCTCTCGGGAGGAACGGCGTGTGTCAGTAAATTTGCCGGCCCTCCCGGTCAGCGCACACGCTCCAGTAACATCGTTTTAGACTTCAAAAAACGGCTCCTTCATTTTAAAAATTCCGGCAGCCTGGAAAGGCTTGCCGCAGCTATCGTAACGCCGGAACGCCCCGCTGTCAAGCGCTCCGCATTTTCCCCTCATTCCGCCGCACGCAGCAGCAGGACGGTGACGTCGTTGACGTTCGTGCCCGTCGCACCGGTTTTGAGAAGCCCGCCGACCGCGTCGAGCGCGTGGTAGGCGTCGTTATCATTGAGCGACTGCACAGCGTCAACACCCTTTTGGCGCATCAGCTGCGCGGTCTCGCCGTCGGCGATGCCGCCCGCGGCATCGGTTGGTCCGTCCGTCCCGTCGGAGCCGACGGAGAAGACGAGCGCGTTCGAAAGTCCCTCAATGCCGAGCGCTGCGGAGAGCGCGATTTCCTGATTGCGCCCGCCGAGGCCCTTTCCCCGCAGATGAACGACCGTTTCGCCGCCCATGAGGAACGCAAGGTTTTTCCCGTCACGCGCATGCGTGCGCGCAATGGAAGCAAGCATGCTCCCCGCCTCGCGCGCCTCGCAGCAGAGGCAGTCGGTAAGGATCATCGGCTCGTAGCCGAGCGCTTCGCACGCCGCGGCGGCCGCCGCGCAGAGCTCGCGCACGCTGCCGGTGATCTGCGTTTCGACATTTTCGAGCGTCTTCGGCGTTTCCTGTACCAGAAGCGCCCACGCCCGCTCCGACAGGCGCAGGCCGTACCTTTTCGCAATATCGAGCGCCTGCGCGCAGCTTGAGCTGTCGGGATACGCGGGGCCCGAGGCGATCATGTCGAGCGGGTCGCCCAGAATATCGCTCAGCACGACAGCGAAGACCTGCGCCGGCGCGCAGTGCCGGGCGAAGCGTCCGCCCTTGACGGCGGAAAGCCGCTTGCGGATCGTGTTGATCTCCACGATGTCCGCGCCCGCGGCAAGGAGCTGATTCGTGACGTCCTGCAATTCCGCAAGCGGAAGCAGCGGCTTTTCAAAAAGCGCGCTGCCGCCGCCCGAGAGCAGAAAGACGACCGTGCCGCTTTCGGTCAAATCTTCCGTCAGCGCGAGCGCGGCGTCCGTGCCGCGCAGGGAGTTTTCGTCCGGCACGGGATGCCCGCCCTCAAAGCACGCGACATTCGCGATCTCACCTTTCACGTGACCGTACTTCGTCACGACCACACCGCCGCAGAAATTATCCTGCAAACACGCGCGGGCGGCGTGCGCCATCTGCCACGCGGCCTTTCCCGCCGCGACGAGGTACACCCTTCCTAAAAAGGTCTTGCCTTTCAGCGCGCGCTCGACCGCCGCGTCCGGCAGCACCGCCGCGATGGCGCGCGTGATGATCTTCTCCGCGTCCGCGCGCAGGTTATCCACAGGTTTCGACTTTTCCTGCATAAGCGCCCCTCCTTTTGAAAAAAGCTGCCGAAAAACGGCAGCTTTTTCGTTTTTTTGATTTTACCATGCCCGTCTTACGGACACAAGCGGAATTCTCAGAATTCCAGCTTCTCCATGCGGTCGAACGCCTGCTTGAGCTGGTCAATGCCGACGGTGCAGGCGATGCGGAAGTGGTTTGCGCCGGTCTTGCCGAACGGGCTGCCCGCGCTGACGAGCACGTGCGCGCGCTCAAGTAGCTCCTTGCAGAACTGCTTGTCGTCGAGGCCCGTCTTCTCCACGCCGGGGAAGAGGTAGAACGTGCCCTTCGGGCGCACGAGGCTCAGATACGGGATCTTCTCGATGCGGTCGGCAGAGTAGAAGATGCGGTCGCGGTATGCGGTCACGTACTTCTCGCGAATTTCTTTGCGCATTGCGAGCGCCTGGATGCCCGCGCGCTGGGAGATGGACGGCGCGGAATAGACGAGCGAGCCGTTGATACGGTTCATCACGTCGAGGAATTCCGGCTCGGCGATGATGACGCCCACGCGCCAGCCGGTCATCAGGAAGTTCTTGGAAAAGCTGTTGAGCGTGATGGTGCGCTCGGCCATGCCGGGCAGCGTGCGGATGGGGCGGAAGTCGCCCTCGTAGATGTAGGTCGTGTAAATTTCGTCCGCCGCGATGAGAAGATCATATTCCTTTGCCACGCGGGCAAGCATCTCCATTGTGGACAAATCGTAGCCCATGCCGGTGGGGTTCGTGGGGTTATTGAAAATGATGGCCTTCGTGCGCGGCGTGATGGCAGCGCGCAGGCGCTCTTCGCTGATGGCATAGTCCTCCTCGGCGTAGGTCGGCACATCGACGCACACGCCGCCCGCCAGCTCGATCTGCGCGCGGTACAGCGCGAAATATGGGGAAAAGACGATGACCTCGTCGCCGGGATCGAGGATGGCAAACATTGCCAGCGACATGCCGAGGCAGCTCGACGCGCTCACGAGCACGTGGTCGCGCGGAAGGCTCTGGTCGAAGTCCTCTTCCCACGCCTTGCAGACCGCGGAAATGAGCTCGGGGTCGCCCTTGGGGTCGCCGTAATGGGTGTAGCCCGCTTTGGCGTCGCGGAAGGCAGCGTTGATGATGGCCTCGTCGGTTGTAAAATCCGTGTCGCCGATGCTCAGGTCGACAATGTCCTTGTATTTGGCCAGCGCCGCGGTGTCGAGCGTCAGGCCGGTGCCCGCGCTCTGGAAGCGCTTGGCAATAAAGTTCCGCTTCATGGGTGACTCCTCCTTGCAGATCGCCGCGGCAGCCCGATTTTTCAAGCGGCGCGTAGAAATGCCGAATTTTATTGCAGTATATGGCAGATTCCGGCAGAATGCAATCGGTAATGTCGATAGAATTGCAGGCCCGCAGCCCTTTCATTTCGTTAACATGATAAAGCGTCATCGAACAGTGAAAACAGAACCGGCGCAAAATGCGCCAGCTCTGCCGTTTTTCTTTACCACGGGATGGTTTTGAACTGCTCGATCTCGTCTTGATGCTGCACGCAGCGCACAAAGCGCTTGCGGTAGATCGTGCAGCAGCCGTTGCAGGCAAGGCATTTGCTCCCGTCCTGCGCGCCGCTTTTGAGCTTTGCGGCAAAGTCCGGCTCGCAGATGAGCGCGTCCAGATAGAATGGCGTCTTCTGCCCCGCGCGGCGGTTGAAGTCGATGCCGCTGACCTCCGCTCCGTCCACGCCGCGAAGGCAAACTGCTCAACCAGACGGTCGAGCTCTTCCCGAGTGAAATCCTCGGGGGGGCTTCGGCGGCGTGCCGTTCACGCTCTCAACGCCCTTGATGCCGCTGTGGCTGAGCTGGAAGAAAAGTTTACCGCCGTACCGGTGCACGCCGTCGCAGGCGCGGCGGAGAAGGGACTTGTCCGTCGTCTCGTCCAGCACGGGCTGGCCCGCGTCGGCACGCTGCATCTTGTCGACGCAGAAATGGCCGGTGATGACAAGGCCCACTTCGTTTTTCGCAAGCTCGATGAGCGTATCCGCCCAGAGCGGCGTCACCTGACCCTTTTCGTCAGACAGATGCTCGTTCGTCGCCGAGCGGACGATGCGGTTTTTAAGCTCGCACGTGCCGAGCTTTGCAGGGATAAACAGAAGGCCATAATCGTCTCTCCTTATAAGATCCGTTCGGCGATGAACATCATCAGCGGCATCGTGACCGGCAGCAGCAGATTCGATTGCAGCACGCTCTTGCTCGCCATCTCGGGCGAGCGGTCATAGCGCACGCCGAAGATGCTGATGACCGTCGCCACGCTGCATCCGAGCACCATTACGATGCACAGGCACACCGTGCGGTTCCAGCCGGTAAAGCGCAGGATCACCGCCGCGATGAGCGGCATGACAAGGCAGCGCAGCAGCGTGATGAGGTACAAAATGGGCTTTTTGAGCACGTCGATGAGCGGGCTGCCGGAAAGAAGGCAGCCGATAATGATCATGGATGTCGGCAAAACGCAGTTGGCAAGACTGCTCAGGAATTGCAGCGGCGCACCGGTAAATTTCCATCCCGTGGCCAGCATGATGATCATAAGAACAGCTGAAATGTTCATCGGCGTAAGCATGCTCTTGAGCTGCTGCTTGAGATTATGATCTTTTTCGCGCCGGAAGCTCTGCATAATGAAAAGGAACATGTAGAGCGTGGCGCAGGGCACGGAAAGCGAGCCCAGTACCGTTCCCTCCGTGCCGAAAACAGCCGTGCAGAGCGGGATGCCAACAAAGCCGTTGTTTGGATAGGCCACGCTTCGGGTGAAAACAAGCGTATCGTCCTCATTCAGCCGGAGCAGTTTTGCGATCGGCTTGGCCAGAAGCGTAAACAGAATGAAGCAGGACATATAAGCCAGCGCGATCTTAATGACCTGAGAAAACGGCATATCGCCGAAGTCGCCGCTCGCCGCGGCGAGCACGTTGCAGGGAAAAAACACGTCCAGCAGCAGCATGGAAAGGAGGTCTGCCCCCTTGCGATCCACTTTGCCCAACTTGCCCAGCAAAAAGCCGAGCATCATCATCGCTGCGAGAATCAAAACCTGCTGCAAAACCGTCTGTGCCATGTTATCCTACATCGTCCTTTATCTTGATCTAAATTACTTGAAATTCTCCTGCGCGTACTTCATCAGCTCCTCGCGGAAGTCGGGGTGCGCGATGGCAGCCATCGCCTCGGCGCGCTCGCGCAGCGTCTTGCCGGAAAGGCTTGCGATGCCGTACTCGGTCGCGACATACTGGATCATCGTGCGCGGGGCGGAAATCGTGCTGCCGCCGGGGATGGTGGCAAGGATGTTGCTCTTGCGCTCGCCGTCCTTTGTCACACGGGAAGAGTTGATGCAGATGAAGCCCTTGCCGCCCTTGGAGCGGTACGCCCCCTCGAGGAAGTCCATCTGGCCGCCGACGCCGGAGAGCTGGCGCGTGCCGGTGCTCTCGGCGTTCTCCTGACCCATGAGGTCGAGCTGCACGCCGCCGTTGATGCTGATGACGTTGCTGAACTTTGAGATGCGCTCGACGGAGTGGATGTAATCGAGATCGCCCGGGTGGAAGAGCTGGGGTTCGGCGTCGAGCCAGTCATAGAGCTCCTGAGAGCCCATCGCGAGGTTCCACGCGGAAAGGCCGGTGTCGAGCTCCTTGTGCGCGTTCGTCAGCTTGCCCGCCTGGTAGAGCTCAAGGAACGCATCGGAAATGGTGCCGGTGTGGCAGCCGAGGTCCTTCTTGTCGGACTCGGCGAGCATCTTGGCGACCGTGTAGGGCACGCCGCCCACGCCGAGCGACAGCACCGCGCCGTCGGGGATCTCATTCACCACGATCTTGGCGATGGCGATATCGGTCTCGCTGGGCGCGCGGTAGGAGCGCACGGGCAGCGGCTCATGCTCGCCCTCGACGATGTAGTCCGCTTCGGACAGGTGTACACGGTGCGAGCCGTCCACGCCCTGGAGCTTGGGATAGTGCTCGTTGATCTCGAAGATCACGGTGCGGGCGCTCTCAAAGATCGTGCGCCAGGCATAGTTCGAAATGCCGAGGCCGCAGTAGCCGTTCTCGTCGGGCTTGGAGACGGGAACGAATGCCACATCGCAGCGGATGTGCTTGTCGCGATAGAGGTACGGCAGCGAGCGCAGCATGACGGGCATGAATTTCACAAGGCCATTCTTCTGGAGCTTGCGCTCATAATCGCCGACATGCCAGCTGTAATAGCTGAAACTCTCCTGCTCGGGGTCTGCTTCGACAACCTCGATGCGCGGGCGGATCACAAGACCGCCGCGGACCTTGACGTCCTTCACTTCACCCTTGCGCGCGGCGAGGGCCTTGTCCAAAAGCTCGGGAAAACCCGCACCGAAGCCGTAGTCCACCCAGTCGCCGGACTGCACAGCCTTGACAGCCTGCTCCGGCGCAACAAATTTAGCCTGATAGTCGTTCATAAAAAACAGTCTCCCTTGGTTCGAATCGCTTTTAATGTAGCAGAATTTTCACCGCTTGTAAATCGTTCCGAAGCGGAAAGCGACCTCAAATCTTGCCGTTTCGCGGCGCGGCGCATTTTTCTGTTGCGTCTCCGGCGCGATTCTGCTATGCTTGGTTTCGTATAACATTCCGCGCCAAAAGGAGGCAAAAGCGCCATGGTCGAAAATTATCAGGAAATGCTTTCGAGCGAGCACAGCGGCTTTATCCGTCACAACGGCATCCGCGTCGTTTCGGTCGACGAGGAAAAAAGCGTGCTGACCGCCGACGTCACGCCGGAAAATTCCAACATCTGGGGCGGCGTGCACGGCGGCTTTCTCTACGCGATGGCTGACACCGCCGCGGGCGCGTTCGCGCGCATCAACTACGGCCAGCACAACGTCACGCTGAACGGCTCGATCAACTATCTGCGCTCGACGGTGCAGTCCAAAGCGCTCACCGCCGTCGGCCGACCGGTCAGGGTCGGCGGTCACATCGGCTTTTTCGAGGTCAATATCACCGACGACACCGGCGCGCTGATCGCCCGCGCCGAGATCAACATGTATTTTCTGAAAAAGTAAGAAACGCGCTAAAAGGGAGCGCATCGGGCCTTGCCCGATGCGCTCCCTTTTTCATTCTTGTGCTGTAGCCGCTCAGTTTTTCTGACTTTTGCCCTTGATCAGCGCCGTCACCGCTTCGGCGACGGGCTTGCGGTCCGCGTCAAGGAAGAACACCTTGACCTTTGCCGCCTTCGACCAGTTGGCGTTCGCCCACTTGAGCGTCACGGTTTCTTCATCCTCCGCAGCTTCGCTCGCGGCATAGGCAGTATGCCACGGTTTTTCCGAAAAATGAAGCAGCAAATTGAAGCCATCGCCGTCATGCTTTTCGTTCCAAAATCGCACCTCTATAAACAAAAGCAAAACAATGCTTCACAACTGACGATCAGAAGAGATTGATAGAAATTCCCAAAGGGATAGATACTCAGAGCCACCAGCCGCCGATCTCACCTGCAAATTAAGGAGGATAACACAATGAGCATTAACGAGATGGAACGCAAAGTCCGCGAGATGCGGGAGCTGCAAGCCCTCATCGAAGAGGCAACGGCAGAGGTCGAAGCCCTCAAGGATGCGATCAAGGCCGCTATGGGCGATTCTGAGAGCGTACAGGCCGGTGAGTATAGAATCACCTACAAGGCCGTAACCACCGCCAGAATCGACACCGCCGCGCTGAAAAAGGCGCTGCCTGACCTCGCGCAGCAGTTCACCAAGACCACCACCGCCCGCCGGTTCTGCGTGGCATGAGATCCACCACGACAAGGAGGTACACAACATGGACGCGCAAACCGAATTTGCGGCAGAAATTTTCAAAACTCTTACACAGGAGCAAAAGGACGCTATTCTTGATCTTGTGAGCAAGATGGCATCGCATGAAAAAGGCTCTATGTCCCAGCCGCCAAGCAAGAGAGCATAGAGCCACCACCAACCACCACAGGAAGGCCGGTACATACAGTGTACCGCCTCCCACAAATAAAAGCAAGGAGGAAATTTACAATGGCCGGCAAGAAACCGGAGAGCGCGAGGCAGGAGGCCGTGCGCCTCATTTCGGAAATGAGCGATAAGCAGATCATGATTACATTTGAAGCATTCAATATTCAACTGGAGGATGAAACAAAAACCCCGGAAGAATGCGTAATGCTCGCCCGTGAGCGTTTAAGCAAGGAGGAAAAGCGATGAAAGAGGCAGAAATCGAAAAAATACGAAACGACTTTGAAGCCGCCGTTTTAACAATGTCACTTGAACAGAAAATGCTTTTACTCGACTTTATCAACCATCTGGAACAAGGCAGAGCTGGAAAGCGTGAAATGGGAAGCTGTGAGCATTTGGGGAATAAGCAGGTAAACAATTTGGAGGATCAGGCAAAGGAGGGCTGGACCAATTAAAGAGCAACGCCGGGACGATTCCCGGCGTTCTTTTTATGCCCGTTGCGGTTTTTGTTGCGGTTTCTGTCATTTGCTCACCACACACGCGGAAAAGAAAAAACCACGAAACCATTGTGGTTTCAAGGTTTTTCTGTGGAGCTGCTGGGCAGATTCGAACTGCCGACCTCATCCTTACCAAGCGTCGTAGAGCCTTCCAGCCCTTGCAGTATAAGGCTTTCCGGCGGTTTTTTGTCCAAAAAGGATGAGGTCACAGCCTGCTTGTTCCATTGTTTCCGTCCGCTCATTTCCCCGTGTGGGTCACGGTGTGGGTCAAAGCGCTTTCAAGACGCGAACGAGGGGCGCACCTCCGACAGCGGTAAGCCGAGCCGCTGTGCCCTGTCCCGCTCATAGGTGACGCGAGTCACCTCTTCAATAAAGCTTTTCTCCTTCGGTGTGGCGCTTGCCCAACGCACGCTGTATTTGCGACACAGTTGAAAGAATATCTCATAAAAACGTTCTTCCTCTGCATCTTTGCGGCAATACCACGCCGCATCAGACGCCGGTCTGATTTTATTCATATCCATGCAAAGCACCTCCTCACAGAAAATCAATCCAGATAGGTGAAGAAAATTCGTTTGGCAGCTTCGTCCGCGATCAAATACCTTGGCGCGGAAGATTGAAAGGTTGGAAGTAAAACGGCCCCAAAGTCTTCCTCATAATGCTTCGCCAAGCTCGTCGTCTTCGCTTCAAGCACCACATCGCCGGTCAAACCGCTGTCAATGGACAGCTTGATGCCATAGGCGATCAGCAGCCTCCCTATCCCTCTGTACTTCGGGATTCCTCCGTCGAGCGTTGGATTTGACTCGGGCTGTGCCTCCATATACACAATGTGTACGACCAGCGCAGTCGGAAGGACCTCATATGCTGCCAGAGCAATCAGCTCACCTCCAACTCTGGCCGCGTATTTTTCATAGCCTTCATTAGCTAAGTATTCGCTGGCCCAGGAGGTCTGCCACAACGGTTCTCGGTCTGTCAATGCGGCATCCTGCGGCGTCATCGGCTCAATAGCCACCGGCACTTGTCGATTCATTGCATCGTAAACAAACGGTCGAAACTGCACAGCCCTCACCTCATAAACAGTATACCACGGTTTTTGTGAAAAATGAAGTGGGAAATTAAAGCTATCGCAGTCACGTTTTTTGTTCTAAAAATGCACCGCTGTAATCAAAGAGTACGACTACCGCCCTATCCTCTCCATACAACAAATCAGTAGACTGTAAAAATCATCTTAAATGGATTTTACATTTCAGGTGCCATTATTTGGACAAGGTATCATTTCGTTTGCCTGACTATCTAATTTCAACCCTTGCTGCTTGTACCTTTGGGCGAAAAAGATTATACTATAATTGATTTGTAAAATTCAAAGATAATAGTGGAGAACCATCATAATGAGTAAAATATTATTAGTAGAGGATAATCCAGATGCAGCAAAAAGGATAATCCGATATATCAATAAAATATTCGCTGAATTGGACGTGGTTTCTTTTCCCGAAGCAGGCGATGCCCTGCAATACGCAAAAGCGAACGATATTTCCTTGTTTATCCTCGATATTCAGTTAGAGGACTATAAAGGAACAAATTTAGCAAAGCAGCTCCGCGAATTGCCGGAATATAAATATACGCCGATCATTTTTGAAACGGCATTGGCAGGAGAAGAACTTTCGGCTTATCGAGATGTGAAGTGTTACAGTTTTCTTGTAAAGCCATTTGGCGAAGAAGAATTTGCGGCGGCATTTCGTGACGCGCTGGGATTGTCTAAACAGATGAACCAACAAGCAAAAACCATCCAGATTGAGCAAAAGCAATTTATCTTAGAATATGTTACACAGGATATTGCCTATATCGAAGCCTTTGGAAAAAAACTTGTGATCCATACCAGCAGCCGTCTGTCCGGTATCAAAGAAGATACGATTTCTGGGTACACTTTGTCTGGACTATTGGCATTGCTTGATGATCCGGCATTTGTTCAGTGCCATAAGAGTTATGCCGTGAACAAATCCCATATCGAAAAAATTGACAAATCCGGGCGGAAGATTCTTCTGAAAGGATTTACAGATACAATCCCCATTGGGAATAAATATCAGGCCGAATTATGGGGGTAAGCATGGACTTTCTAATGAATCTGATACAGTTGGGATTGGATGCGGGAATACTGGCTCTCTGCTGTGAAGTCGTTTTCCGGCAAAAAGCAGAAATAAAGGCAAAGGATTTTTTCGTTTTTCCTATTTTTCTTGTAATTTGTGTTGTGCCGAGAATGGATTTCTCTATTGGCGCAAATATGACGGCATCTTTCCGCAGTGAAGGTTTTGAAATACTACCAGCAGACAATATTGTTGGATTGCTGTTTTTGATTTTTGCAGTATTGTTGTTGAGCAGTATTTTCTTCGGCTCCAAATCCAGCGGCACGGTTTTCTGCGGCACAATGGCGGCTTTCTCCGTTTTTCTGTTCGTCAAATGTCTGTGCGTGGTTCTTTTTGCTGTCTGCGGAGCTACGGATATTTTACTCCTGTTGGGTAGCCGTGCAGCGGCATTGTGCCTTATAGTTGTACTGGAGTTCACGCCGCTTTTCGGCTTAATCCATCAGCTCGTCCAAAGAAGCGATTTTACAATTTTGATCGTATCCACCAATATCGCTGTGCTTCTCATGACAGTGCTTTCGATTCTCTCTTTTGATGTGGATAGGCTTCTTGCCAACCTATGGATAATTAATATACTGATCCTTGCGGTACTGCTGCTGGACAGTATATTGCTGTTCCTACATCAGCGTCGAATTCAGGAGCAAAAGCGAATCCACATGATTGAGCAGTATGTGCCCATTGTAGAAGAATTGATCTCACAGGTTAGGGCAAGGCAGCATGAATTTAATAACCGGATGATGGCGATTGAAGCCGCCGTTACCTCTGCTGATACTATAGAAGAAGCCCGGAAAGAAGTGACGGCTCTCACGGGAAGTATTGGAATCAGTCTTAATGACAGGGAACTGCTCTCATGTGACAGCAAAATGATTGCCGGGATGCTGTTTGGAAAAATAAAGCAGGCAGAAGCGGCAAATCATCACATAGAATTATCTTTACATGGTCTTTTCAAGAAAACTGTCACCCCGGAAACAGAATGGATCGAGGTCATTGGGATTTTATTGGATAATGCAATCGAGGCTTCACCGAAAGGAAGTACAATTTTTTTATCCAGCAAGAAACAGGGGGATTTTCTGGAGTTGACAGTTTCCAATCCGGCTCCGCCACTGTCAAATACTGAATTTATGGCCTTGTTTGGAAAAGGCGTAACAACAAAGACGAATCGTGACGGCCACGGCTTTGGTCTGTATAACATCCTACGCATGACGGAACGGTATCATGGAAAAATCCTGACCCGCAACGAATCCATTTTAAATGAAAATTATGTTGTCTTTGGCGTACTCATGCCATAAAAAGGGGTATGAACGAGGGTTTTAAGGGAACGAAATTTATCTTGTTCCCTTAAAACCCTCTCTTGTTTCCAACCTATTGAAGCGCTTGAAAGCCTTCGATATACTGGAAAAAACAAAGAAAGGGATGAATGAAATATGATAGGCCTTGTGAGAAATGAGTGGAAAAAAGTTTTTCTGCCGGTGCTATTGACAACGGTTCTTCTGGCAATCGCCATGGGTGTGTTGTCCTGCACAATTTACCAAAACTATGTACTGCACTACGATTTAGAGGCATGGGAAGTTGGAACAGAACTGTTTTCTCTGCTTTATCCGCTGTTTGTTGTGGTGCCGCTATGCTGGAATTTGTATTACGAGCGCAAAAACAACTTCCTGCTCTATGTCATGCCGCGAGTGAAAATTAAGAAGTACCTGACTGCCAAATGGATTGCATATGCGCTGGGAACCCTTTGTATTATTGTGATTCCTTATATACTATCGGCGGTGTTTGCCCTCTATGTGAAACCGCCAGTGGTTCCTTTTGTTGAAAATCCGTTTAGTCATATATTTGAAAACGCATTTATAAAGACCCCGCTGTTATATGCAGTTGCCCTGTCCCTTTGGAGAGGCATAGTCAGCCTTTTTGTAATGACCTTCGGATTTGTCCTCGCTTTATACTGCAAGAACATTTTTGTAATCCTTACCGGGCCGTTTATGTATTCCATTTTAGAAAATTTTGTCCTGGCTATTCTCCGCTTGGAGAGACTGCGGCTGGTCGTAGCTTTTGATCCCACAACAGTCAATCCAGAGGTCGTGTCAATCTTCTCTTTCTTCTTTGGCCCAATCGTTTTAAGCATTGTGATTGGCCTGACAGCGTTTCTCCTTTCTAAGAAAAATGCTATCGTAACCATTTAGGAGTCCGTTATGATTGCGCTTATCAGAAAAAATCTCCGTTTGTGGGGATATGGAAAGTCGCTTGCCCTATTTGCCGGATGTATACTTTTTTCCATCAGCGGGAGGTTAAACGGAGGTATTGCATACGAGCGGCACATCTTGTCGGCGGTATCAGACCATTACTATCTGACCTATTTTGTGCTGCCGATTGTACTGTTAAGCTGCTTTTCCTTTATTGATGACGACGGAGAGCCAGTAATCTTACGGTTTCAAAGTTACCATTCTTATTTTCTGAAAAAATGGATTGGGGCCGGTTTGATTGCAGTCATTCTGACGGCTGTTCAAACTGGGGCAATTCTTCTGTCTGGCATTGGATTACCTTTAGGCAACGAATGGAACCTTGCTGCAGGTACAACGGAAGCCGAGTTGTTTTCCGCTCTGGAACAGCTTTTTGTCAGTCCCTTGCAGGCGTTTGTCTGCTTTACCCTCTTTCAGCTTATTGGAAGTTGGCTGATATTTGGAATCTGTATGTGGATTGGGCATTTCACTGAGAGAAAGTGGACGATCCGAATTGTAATCGTTCTTTATGTCCTCTCGGCTGTGTGGATAAAGCTTCCGGCAATTCAAAATATTCCGCTGACGAGTTTTAATCATTTGCTGATTTTACACCACAATTTTGGAGAGTCGGCTCGCCCATGGACTACAGGATTCACGCTACTGCTATTCATGCTGACAATTATGTTTTCTGTACGGTTCGCATGGCGGAGACATTTGCCCCAACTTCGCCTGAAATGTCACGGTATTGCCGCGTACTATTCCTATGAGCTGATGACGAAACGCAATATTCTGATCCTTCTGGCCGTTGTGGTTGGAATTACGCTTTATAAAGGGCTGGGATATGGCGCCGCAGAATCCGACGCAGAATGGATATATTCGCTGTTTGCGGGACACGGAACAGGATATTTTCAGGTGTTCCCATTTCTGGAAATGCTTATTACCAGCGGTGTACCGCTATACCTGCTGGCAGCTTTTGTGGAACATACGGTAAACGGACAATCTATTTTTATTTCTGTGCGTGCAAAAAGCCGTAGATATTTAGTGAAGGGGATCTTATCAGTCAGTACAAAATTTCTCATAATATATGCATTTTTTTGGCTTATGGCTGGCCTTATAGGGGCATCCCTATTCAGCACTGGATTAACAATCGTTTCTTTCAGGCTTATGCTCTATGCGGTTTTAATGAAGTGCCTTGATATATTGGCACAATATCTGATTGTGCTCGACATCTACATTGCCACAAGACAGGTTACAATCGGTTTCCTTGTGTTAGTGGCGGGAAATCTGCTCTGTATCCTTCCGGGGAATTGGGTAGCTTATTCGCCCTTTGGCCTTTCCAGCCTGACAAGAATTTCTGTTGTGGAACCGGGAATTGGAATTTCCGCTGTGTCCGCCTTTGGTATAGAGGCCGCTATTTTAACGCTGATGATTGCAGGAATCCTTATGTGGGGCTACAAGAAAATATTGAATTAGGAGGACAGAATATGAGTTCATATATTGAAGTGAAAAATGTATCAAAAAGTTTTAGCGGCAGGGCAATTCTTCAGAATATTTCCCTGCCTGTAGAACAGGGAACAACTGTTGGTTTGGTTGGCGCTAACGGCAGCGGAAAGTCGGTGCTGTTCAAGATTATATGCGGCTTTGAAAAGCCAGATCAGGGCAGCGTATATGTGCGCGGAAACCAGCTTGGTAAAAATGGCTGCGACTTCCCCGAAAGTTTGGGAGTATTTATCAATTCCCCTGGCTTTATCGGTATTTACAATGGTTTTCAAAATCTGAAATTCCTTGCGGACATTCAAGGGAAAATTGGAGAAAAAGAAATCCGACAGGCCATGAGCAAAGTGGGGCTTGACCCTGATAATAAAACGAAAGTAGACAATTATTCTCTTGGCATGAAGCAGAAATTGGGGCTTGCGCAGGCGATTATGGAGGGGCAGGATATTCTGATTTTGGATGAGCCTTTTAACGCATTGGACTACAAAACCTATGAGGATGTAAAGGCCATCATCCGTATGCTGAAAGCGGAAGGCAAGACCATTTTCCTGACTTCACACCATTATAAGGATATTGAGCAGTTATGCGATCAGGTGTATTCGCTTGAAGATTGTCAGCTTCTGCCGATTACAGAAGAAATCGCGGCGCGGTATCGAGAAATGGATTAGCTTGCAAAAGTATATTGAACATACCGGTTGCCGCCCTGGGCAGCGTGAAGTCCAAGCTGCTGAAAAGCTTGTCGTAAAACATGGCGGCGCTTTGGGATGTAAACAGCGTCACATCCTGAATGATTTCCTGTCGGTAGATAGCGGCCAGCCCCTTTCTGGTTGGTTTTCTCTCAAGTCAATTTTACCAAAAAGGGGCTCGCTTTCTATACCAATGGAATGATTTTCGGTTGAAGCCATGTCTGGGAACCATTGCAATTACTACTCTTTTGGAGTTTTACTCATGGCTGTGTCTCTTGAAAGTAGAGGTAATCGTATGAAAAAGGCATTCTTTTTGGGGTCTCTGCTTGTAATAGGGATTTTTTCTGCATTAGCTGTGAGAGCGCCATGAACGGCCAACAGATAGCCCAACTCATAACGGCGCAGAAGCGGAAAGTGAAGATAGCGGAACCATTGATGGCATTGAGTGGGAACTAAAAGACGGAGTATTAACGATAAGAGGCGAAGGCGCTTTAAGGGAAACACCTTGGAGTGAAAACGTTGATCGCATCCAAAAAGTCATTATAGCCGCCGTTGGAGATTCTAATTGTCTCTTTACTCGATACCACAAGCTGCCGTATCCTATGCTTTGTGACTTCTGTGTGCAGACGCCCGAGATCACAGCATTCTATCACATGGTCGGCAACTTTAATGTCCTGTTGCGTTTTGCAGTTCCTGATGTGAAAACGCTGGACGCTCTTGTCGGCAAAATCAAGACCTTCGGAGATTCAAGGACCTCAATCGAATTGTAGACCGTGTTTGAAAAAGCCGATGCGATTGGTCACACAGTAGATCCTACATTCGCTCTATTACAACTCAGCAGGGGCGCCGCGCACGGCGTCCCCTGATTTTGCACTGTAGGCCTTACCTTGACAATCTTCCGCGCCCGCTTTATACTGATAACAGGCGAAAGCCAAATCTCGCGGCTTTCCGGTGAGGTCCACACCGTAAGTGTGACCTCAGGCATTCATGGACCCCGTAGGGCATTATGACCACCCTGTACGCAGGAAGTTCCATGAAGGTCGACAGTTTTTTGGCGCTGTACCGGCAGCGCGGGTGTGTACCCTTCCGTTGAAAGCGGAAAGGACACAAAATGAACGACTATGTCGTTATTATCTATAACGGTGAGCAAGTATCAGTGCCAAAGGAGGTCGCGGACTTCCTTGAGCAGGATCGGAAACGGCAGCAGGCGCAGGACAAACAGGACACAAGGCACCTGAGTAAAAGTGAGTTTGAAACGGTGCCGTCCGGTTCGGATTGCGTCAGGCGTCCCGTGGAGGATGCGGCGCTCAGGAACCTCCGGCTTGAAAATCTGCGGGGAGCCATTGCGGAACTGGACGTGCAAGGTCAAAACCTGCTCTCCCTCCGATACAGCGATGCGCTGACGATGGATGAGATCGGTCAGATCTACGGCATCTCCAAAATGGCGGTATCAAAGCGACTGAAAAAGCTGCACGAAAAGCTGGGAAGCTCTGTCTCATGACAGGGCTTCCCAGCTTTTTTTGAAAAAATTTCTGTTTTCCGGTTTACAAATGCACTCTGTGTGTCCTTATAGGTAGGGGCAAATCTGCTCCGCCATCGGAGCGTGGCTGAGTTGGCCGCAGCCTTACCGCCTCACCTGAACACAAAGGAGCGTACATGATCATGAATCCATTTGAACAAAGCAAACAGCAACTGCTGCACTTTCTGGCCTCCCAGGTCGAGCAGGAGGTCATCGACTACATCCGGCAGGAGATGCAGCACGGCGCACCGGACAGCGTCCCAACCGCAGATGAACTGCTCACCTTCTTCCAATCGCCGGACGAACCGACTAAATTGGACGCCTACCAACAGATGCTGGCGACCGATAAGCTGTTGGAATACGCGGAGATCAGTCTGCGCACCCTCTGCGACCTGATCCGCTATCAGCAGCTCAAGGAATTGGGCGTTGTCCATTCCGCAAAGGAGTTCATTCAACTCTTCCATCCCGACGAACAGGAGGACACACCATGAATCAATTTCCCAGTAAAAACTATTTTACACTGCCGAACGAAATTTTTTCGCTGGGGCTGGGCGCAGGTGAGATCGCGGTCTACGCCTACCTCCGCTGTCTTGAGAACCCCAGTACCTACCAGTGCTGGCCCAGCTACGCCACGATCGGAAAAGCTATTGGCCGTACAAAAAATACGGTCATGCAGTATGTCGATGCGCTCTCGGAGAAAGGACTCATCTCCACAGAGCCAACCTCTGTCCTGACAAAATCCAGGGTCAAAAAGAACGGCAATCTGCGCTATACCATCAGGCCGATCCATGAGGCCGTTGAAATTTTTCACACGCGTCAACTGTCTGCGGTTGAACGAACAACAGAGCGGCGGCAAATTCATCGCAAGCTGTCCGCGGTGAATTTGTTGCCCGGTGCATAAGGAAAGGAAGAACAGAATGAAGCATTCCACCTACACAAGCTATGATGAGCTTCCGCTGATGCTCTCCGTGGCAGAAGTTGCCGCAGTGCTTGGGATCTCCCGTGCCCGTGCCTATGAGTTGGTGCATGGCAACGAATTCCCCGCGCTCAAAATCGGCAGCCGGATCGTTGTTCCAAAGGATAAGTTTCTCGCATGGATCGACGCAAACAGCGGTCCCAAAAACGCACCGCTGTAACTAAAGAACAGCCGCTTGATTTTCTGCGCGCCAACGATGCGGCTGACCAAAACCGCGAGGCCCTTCGGTGCGGTGAAAGAAACAGCCATGAGATCACGCAGCCCAGCGGGGCCGCGACGCCTCGGGACAGCGACGCGCATGAGCGCATCGCTGTCCCGCAGGCTCTCTGCTTCTCTCCGACGTTCCCTCGGTCCATGCAAAGATGGCAAAGTATGCTCTTCTGACCGCTGCGCGCGCAGAGGTTCCGGACCACGCAGCGCGCGCCGAGAGTAGTGATAGCACCCACCATCTGAAACACGCCCTGTTTGCGCGTGTGAGCCGCTGTGTGCGCTCTTGTGAGTGAGGACGAGTGTGTACCCGATTTCGAGTGTGAAAGCGAATGTGAGCCGTTTGTGGGAGTGTGATTTGAAACTATTTCGGAGAGGCTTTCCCCTCGCCGTAAGGGACGCACCTTCAGCGCATTTCGGACAGATCAAGCGATTATCGGAGGATTTTATTTATAGCAGGATAAAGGGCTGGCGTCGGAACCGACGCTCCGCCCGGTCACTTCTGCCCGCAGTGCGGGCAGTTGACGGGGGTTTCAACGCAGGCGGTTGTGGCGTCTTTTTAGCAAACTTTCAGAACGGCTGGCGTCTTTGTTCCCGCAAGCGCTGGTGTTTCAACAAAAACGAGCGTGCCTTACGGCAGATTGGAGGGAATGATGAGCAAAAATGAAAACAGGCTGAACTTCCGTATGACGGATGAAACGGCCTCAAAAATAGAGCGGTGGTATCAAGAAGATAACTGCCGCAGCAAAAATGAATTCATCGAAAAGGCGGTGAATTGTTACGTGGATACGCTTGCAGCTGGTGAAAGCACTACGCTGCCTCGTGCGGTGCAGTCTGCCATCGACGGTCGGCTGAAGCTCTTCGAGGACCGCATGGCCTCACTGCTCTACAAGCAGGCGGTGGAGATGGACATGGCGATGTCCATCCTCCTGCAAAGCCTCAACGTGAGCGAGGAAGTGCTGCGGCAGGAGCGGGCCAAGAGCATCGCCGCCGTCAAGCGCACCAACGGCCAACTGCGCATGGAACAGAAGCTCCGTGAGTTGGAGTGCGAAGCATGGCAAGGCTGATTGTCAAAAGTCCGTACATCAAGTGCGGCGGTGGGAAAAGCGCCGGCGGATATCTCAAGTACATCGCGACGCGGGAGCGGGTGGAGATCATCCCGGATGACCGTCCGCCCACCCAAAAGCAGACGCAGCTCATCGCAAAATTGGTGAAGGATTTTCCTGACGCAAAAGAGCTGATGGAGTACGAGGACCACATCTCGCACCCGACAAAAGCAACGGCGTCCGCACTCATCACGCTGACGTTGGAATCGAATTGGGACAGGCTCTCCTCGATGGAGGGCTACGCCAAGTACATCGCCCTGCGGCCCAGGGCGGAACGGTTGGGGGAACACGGTCTCTTCGGTGACGATGATGCCGTTGACCTCGCCGCTGTCGCGGATGAACTGGATCACTACACCGGCAACGTGTGGACGCACATCATCTCCCTCCACCGGGAGGACGCGGAGCGGTTGGGGTATAACCATGCGGACGCATGGCGCACATTACTGCGTACCCACCGCAATGACATCGCCGCGGCGATGAAGATCCCGCCGGAAGACTTTCGCTGGTACGCGGCGTTCCATGACGAGGGAAACCATCCCCATGTCCACATGATGGCGTGGTCGGTGAAACCCAACCAGGCGTACCTGTCCAAAGATGGGATACGGCAGATCAAGTCCACGCTGACCAATCAGATCTTCCGTCAGGAACTGCTCCATGTCTACGAGCAAAAAGGCAAATCCCGCGATGAACTGGTGTCAGAAGCACGGAAAGCCGTGCTGGAATTGGCGAAGGCCATGCGGGAGATGACCTGCATCCACCCAGAGGCGGAGCAGATGATCTGGGATCTGTCGCGACAGCTCGGTCAGGTCAGCGGCAAGAAAACCTACGGCTATCTGCCAAAGCCCATGAAAAAGCTGGTGGACGAGATCGTCGACCAAATGGCGCGTCTGCCTACCGTGGATACGTGCTACCAAACATGGTGGGAACTGCAATGTCAGGTGGAGGATTACTATTCCGAGGGAGAGAAACGGCTGCGTCCGCCGCTGTCTCAGCAAAAAGAATTTCGTCAAATCAAGAACGCCGTCATCAAAGAGGCGGAGCATCTTCGCATGAACAGGTTTTCCTTCGAGGACGAGGAAATGCAGGATGACGGCGAGCAGATCAGCGCCTATGACATGAGCTACGAGTGTCAGGATCTGCAAAGCGCGGCGAACGATGACCGTTTCCCTCTGAAGGAGCGTGACGAGGCAGCGGAGCAGTTGGAGCAGCTTGCGGAGGACGGTGACACCTACGCCCAGTACATCATCGGCACGGCGTACCGTGACGGTGGACTGCTGATACCGGACACGGTCAAAGCGCAAAAGTTCTTGGAGTGCGCGGCAAAACAGGAAATCGATGCGGCGCAGTACACCCTCGGCAAGCTGTACCTCTCCGATGATGTTGACGTTCACGATCCCGCCAAGGGCATCTACTGGCTGAAACGCTCGGCGGACAACGGCAACGACTACGCCGCCTACCGGCTGGGAAAGGAATATCTCCGCGGTGAAAATACGGTAAAGGATGCCGAAACAGCAGTGTCATATTTGCGGCAGGCCGCAGATAACGGCAACGCCTACGCCCAATATCTGTTGGGCAAGCTGACCCTCATGGGCGAAGGTGTTCCCAAGGACATGGACGCCGCCTACGAATGGTTCGCGGCGGCGCGGGATAGCGGTCACGCCTACGCAGAATTTTTCATGGAACGCATGGAGCGCGGCGAACAGGAGCCACCCAACATTCTGCTGTCTGCCACGCGGTTACTCTATCACATGGGTAATATTTTCCGGGACAATGCCCCAGCTCCCGCTGCCAACGGCGTTCAAATCGACCGCAAGCGGCTACAACGCCTGCGGGAAAAGCGTGTCGCCCTCGGCCACAAGCCGGACGACCATGAATTCGAACCGCAGGGATACACGATGCAGTTCCATTGATTCACTAAAGCACAAAGCGCGCATATTTTGTGCTGCTGAAGTCAATAAAACATTTCCAAAAACGCACCGCTGTAAATAAAGATGATTCTCGAAAAAGTAATAGCTTTCCTGCCAGAATTGTGGTATGTATGTTGGCTACCAAAGGAGGGGGCACCATGTACGACTACATGAAAGCCTTGCAGGAACGATTCGACGAAAAGCAGCCGGAGCACCTCGTCTACGCCGTCAAATCCGCCCGAGAGGAACTGCGGCGGGACATGGATGCCGCAGAGCGTAAGAAGCTGCTCCATCTGCTGGACGCACAGAATGCATTGCTGGCTGAGTCCACGCTGATGAGCTTCACGGCGGGCTTCAAGCTGGCGGCCGGTATCGCCGGAGAACTGGGAGCTCCCTACTCCTTCGATGCCGACGAAGAGCAAAAAACAAAGGAGATGATTACGAATGGCTAAAAAGCGCGCCAACGGCGAGGGCAACATCCGCAAGCGTGCAGACGGGCGTTGGGAGGGGCGCTACACCGCGGGCTACCACCCCGAAACAGGAAAGCGCATCATCAAAAATGTGCTGGGTAAGACACAGGCGGAATGCAAGGCGAAGCTAAAGAAAGCCATTGAGGAGAGCCAGTCATTGGATGTCAGCCGCGCTGATGAGTACACGGTAGCAACTTGGCTGCGGAGCTGGTATGAGATCTACGCAAAGCCGAATATCCGCATCTCAACAGCAAACCGCTATCAACTGATGGTCGAGCAATACACGATCCCCCGCATCGGCAACATCAAACTCACCAAACTGACCTCGCGCGATTTACAAAAGCTCTACAAAGATCTGATGGAAAACGGTCGCATCGACCGCAAGAGCGGTCACGGCAATCCAGGGCTCAGCAGCACCACGGTTCGGAGTCTGCATCTCATGCTGCACAGCGCCTTGGAACGGGCGGTCAAGGAGCGCCTGATCTTGCGGAACCCGACCGAGGACTGCATCGCGCCGAAGGTTCAAAAAGTCGAAATGCAGATCCTTCCGCCTGAGCACATCAAGGATTATCTGGAAGCCGCTGACAGGAGAGGACTGCTCCCCATGTTCTATCTGGAGCTGGTCACGGGCTTGCGGAAGGGCGAGATCACGGCGCTTCTCTGGAGCGACCTCGACACCCTAAACAAAACCATCTCCGTCAGCAAACAATATGTCAAAAATCCCAATGGCGAACTGACGCTGTCCCGTCCCAAAACGGAGACTTCGGTCAGAAAAGTCAGCATTCCGCAGGAGGCTGTCGACCTGTTGATAGCAGAGCATAGCAAGCATCCTGAGAATCCCTACATGTTCCCCTCGCCAGCAACCGGTGAGATGTACTACCCAGACTCCGTCGTAAACCTGCACAAGAAGATCCTGAAGGACGCCGGGCTGCCGCACATCAGATTTCACGACCTCAGACATACCTTCGCAACGCTGGCACTGCAAAATGGAGTGGACGTCAAAACTGTCAGCAGTATGCTCGGGCACTACGACGCGGGCTTCACCCTCCGCACCTACACCCACGCTACGAGGCAGAAACAAGACGAGGCAGCACAAACGATGGGCAGCTTCATGGCGCAGGTCATGTAAGCAGAAAAAAGCCAAAAATACCGGAGAGAAGGCAAAAGCCTCCTCTCCGGTGCTCTTTGGATCTATCGGGATATTTCCGCGTGTGGGTCAGGGTGTGGGTCAGGCAGTTGACCCACATTTTGACCCACACCATTTTCAGCGTTTTTGCAACAAAAAAGCACCGAAAACCGAAGTTTTCGATGCATTTTGGAGCTGCTGGGCAGATTCGAACTGCCGACCTCATCCTTACCAAAGCACCAATCTAATATCACATAAGCCGTTATAGATGCATTTTAACAGCCTCCGTGCCCCAGAGCGCACTTTTTTCAGTGCTCTCTATTGCACCAAGTGCACAGAGCTTCACCAACTGTTCTGTTGTGTTTCCTAATTCGTTTAGCAGGGTTTTTAGCATCTAAATACTTCTAAACATTCTTTTAGCACAGGATGAGATTCTTTTCATCTATCAAAAATAACAGGAGATTTTATATGAAAAACTACCAGCTTGAGCTCAGGCAGATTGTAGATTTTCCTCGCTGCCGAATCTATCGAGAATTCGTACAGGACCTACTCACAGACCGGAGCATTCGCACAGGCGGATGCTCCGGTCTTTTTTATTTTGTAGTTCTTTGCTCCTATGCCAACTTCAGAACCTCTTATCGGCGCATAGACGGGATCTCATACACGGTATATCCGGGCGAATGGATCTGCTCCATCACTGACATCACGGAATGGTTTCGTGTACGCTTTCACTACCAGGCATTTGCAATCCTAAAATCCTTGCAGGATCGGCAGCTCATTACATTTACCCGCCTCGGCCGCGGGCATATCGTAAAGTTCTCCATTACGGACTGGCGGCGCAATAACACCGCGCTCGATTATAACTGCCCATGCCAAAAAGACTCCGGTTTCTTCTTCATTCCTGTTTCAACGGCAACGGAGTTGATCTCCGCGGGACGCGCATCTGAGATGGATGTCATTCTGGATCTTTGGATCTCTGCGATTTATAAGGATCAGCAAGTACGCGGCTCTGAGATCGGGCCAGTTGCGTATTTCAGAAACGGCACCGGGAATCCGCTCGTCAATTACAGCGAATTATCCGCGCGCTGGGGAATCTCACGTTCCAGCGTGGGGCGGCTGCTCAAAAAACTGGCCGATTTTGACTATCTTTCTCTGCTGACTTTCCCAGGCCGCAGCGGAACGGTAATTTACCTAAAGAATTATCTCTCAACCATGTTCCGAATTTCGGATGTCATGATAGACAAAGAGGAGGTTGCTATGTGTCTGAACCTTCGCGTATCTGTGCCGGATACCATTCCGCCAGAGTCCGGCCCAATTTCTGATGAGCAGATCTGCGTTTCAACAGAGCTTCCCAGCGTTTCAAAACCTCACATGCTGTACTTCGTTCGAAAAGTGCTGCGAACCCTTGAAGCGCAAGGCATTTCCTGCCTTTCATGCCCAAAATCCAAATATATGTTATATCCATTATCCGACGACTGCACGGTAGAAATAGAGAAAGGCACTATCTCAGCGGGCCTGGCGATCTGCTGCAGTACCGGCAGTCCGTTGTATCGATTCGAAATGACTATCACCCCAAATGCTGAAGCGAAAGGAGCGTGCGGCAATGGCAAGAAAGATGCATGAAAAGCGTCCGGAGGAGGATAATCGTTATCACGATACATGGAAGCTACTCAAGAAGTATCGGGATGTAACATGGAGTCTGGAAGTTTCTGTTCGGCAAGTAAAAAATCAGTTTCGCATCGACTACGATTGCAGCATTGAAGATTTTTTAGACTCTATTTATATGGCTGGGGCAGATCTGGGTGGAACCATCATCGAAGATCACGCCAAGTGTATTGAGCGTAGCTACAAAATGCTGACGCTGCTTGAAAACGCCGTCAATCTTCTTCGTACCCGTCACAAAAACGGAGAGGTCTACTACTGGATCCTGTATTACTCATTCTTGTCTCCGCAAAAGCTAAAAAATGTCGATGAGATTATCGAAGTGCTCCGGCCTCATATTCGAGACATCAGTTCCAGCACATACTATCGGCTACGGAAAGAGGCTGTAATAGCGCTGAGCTCTGTGCTCTGGGGATTTTCATCACAAGATACCCTAAACACCTTGGAATTATTCTTTCCCCCCAGCCATTTGACTTGATAAACATCAAGGGCGATTTCGCCACATTATTTGAAATAGCAGTTGCAAAATGCTATAATAATTATGTTAAAGTAAGGTACTATAGTAAATTGCAACTCTAATTGGCGACAGTCTCTCAATAATTGCACACAGGCATTCCGAGTCATTTAGCGTAAACTATAAGTCATCTGATAACTTGCGACAGCGAACCATTGATTCCGAATTTATGTTGTCTTATATCAAAGCCGGTGCTTTTTCATACGATGGGATAACAATACCTTTTGACCGCAAAGGTGCAAATTTTTCCAATTATTTAGTCGAGGCGGAAGCAAGGCAAGAAACAGAAATACAATCCCGCCTATGGGCGTCGGCGTGAAAAAAAGAGCGACACCCAGCACCGCCAGGATCATAGAGGCAATCGTCAGCAGGACGGCACAAATATCAAACAGGAACACCAGCAGAGCCGCCAGAAGGGACAACGCTAAAGCAAAGGGAGCAACCAATATTTTCAGCAGTATCTCCATCTTCAAAGCCTCCTTTATCTATCCTTCCTACCTCTATTTTATCATGCCTGCCCGGGGACAGAAATGTTGCGAAAGATTAGTGAATTATGTCTCATTATTTTCCAAATAACAGATTAAGGAGAGTCCGATGGACTCTCCTTAATCTGTTATTTGGAATCAGGCATTTCAACCTCAATTTCCTTGTTTTCGATTGTGGTCTCAATTTCAGTTCTAATAGGTTCATAAATTGGTATATCTTGATTGATCGCTTCAAAGCTAACAGCTAAGCTGTACTTTGCTTTAAACAATCCGCCCCATCCCTTATGACCGCGCACAGCAACACAAAACGCATCACTCAGTTGGTTAGATTTGATGATACACCAGTCTTTCTGTAGTGTCCCTTTTTTTCTTGAGTATCCATCTGCAAAACCACGATTAGTTGCCTCGCCCAATACCCAATCAAAATCACCGTCGTCCTCAATCACAGAACCAGTTTCAAAAATTCGTTGTGCAAAAGTTTCTGCGCTTTCGCCTATCCGGCTGCAGCACCAATCTAACCATGTAGATAAGTACCCTTTAATATGGCGTCGTGTTCTACGGGGATTTGCAGCATAAGACAAAGTAATCTCAATCAAAATGTCGTAATCTTCACCAACCGAAGATAGTTCTTCTGGAATTGGAATTTGGAAGATATGTGCTTCGTTATCTCCCAGTTCCATAAGAACGGGCGTTATTAGTGTGATTCTATACTCATCATTACTTGTTGCACGATGAACATCCGGTATACCATAACCAATATGCCTAAGCATAGAAACACAATCTTCTTTTGTGAGACCATTGGCTTTTTGGGGCCAACGTGCAGACTGTGCAATAAGAGCCCTGTATAATAATGCCGGGGCTTCAGGTAAACTTTTCTCTATTTGAGTGGCAATGTATGTAACTTTTGGCGCAGCAAATGATGTGCCTATTGCATCTCTTGCGAAAGCAGGGCCTTGTGGTGATTTACGAATCAACTCAGGGCATACTTCCGGCGGTGTCGATAATATCGGAGGATTACTACCTTTATTATACGCATGAGTTCCTCCGTACTCCACAACCTCTGGTTTTAATACATCCCATATTCCTGGCCCAGATCGGGAGAAAGAAGAAACGCTGCCAGATTTACCTAGGGCAACTATATCTTCTGTCTCAAAATCAGAATCCGATACAGAGCCAACCGTTAAAGCCTGCAGACTTTGAGCTGGATCAGATATTCTGCACAGTTCTCTCTCTAGATACAGTGGATATGGATAACCTGCTTGCCAATATGCACCGATTACATCAGAATATACATTTCCAGCAGCTTGAATATATAGCACATCATTATTGTAAGACTGGCTATCAATTTCAGCCGCCCAAGGCGTCATGTGCTTCATTGCACATGGTTTCCTACTCCCAATGGAATGATTGTAAATTCTAGTCGGCATAGGATTATCTTTATAATAAACTTCAACGGCTTTTGATATAGCTTTAGGCGGATAAACCTCTTGCGGCATCCCATTATGTTCATCAAGAATTCTAAAATTTCTAATCCAACAAGGGAGTTGATAGTTCCCGCTTGTGGGGATAGTATCAGGATACAATACAGCACCGGCAACTCGAGTACCATGTCCTCCACCGCCTACCTGATCACTGGGACTGGGATTATCAGGAATTAAGCTTACAGACTCTTCGCTGATGATTGCGGCAGATAAGTATTTATGCTGCTCCTGAATGCCGCTATCTATTACACAGACAATAGGGGCTGATTCTGACGGAGGTACTATATTTACGTTTTCAGCTAAGTCAGTGCAATTAGACACAGGTACTCCAATGTTAATTTCTTCACTCTCAGATACTTCAAAAATATATGGGAAATTCATTACAAGGTCAAGTAAGCACTTTCCGCTAATCTTTAATCTGGCAGAGAAACTGTCTGGTAAATCACATACTTCTGAAGTGCCATCAGACATTTCCATAATTTCACCATGATAAGCATTGACAAAGCTTTGAAGCGCCTCTTCTCGTTCCATTTTAAGCTCGTCCCATTCGAGATAAGCTTCATTAAAATTCTCTTCCCATTTTTGCTCTCGCTTGGCGTAATGTTCATCTGTTTCTTGTTTTGTTCTGGAAGGGCGATCAGGTAATTGTATATTCCCGCAACAACTTATACCTATATCGATAAAGTACGTTGAATCTGCGGAAATAGTTGCCCATTTAGAATAGAGGTCATCAGACAAAATCCGCTTAAGTCTGTCGCTATCTTCGCACAGTGCATATACCTTAGCAGGAGTGTTACAGCGCAAAGAAATATTTTGAATAAATTCATTCGCTTTTTGGTTAAAACGAGTTAGATCAATATCTTCTGATGCAACTATAATAAAGCCATCTTCAATTTCACAAACGATTTCAAACCCAAGTCCTCTTAAAAATTCGATATTACTGGAGGGCTCAATTTCTAGTAGAATCGGGATACCTACTTGTATCTCCGGCAGATCTTCTTCTAAACGATTTATGCGTCGTTCTTTCCAAAACTGAGACAATTCAGACGAACGGCGTTTCAAATACTCGCCATGATGTGCTCTATTATTACGATTACGGTTGGTTCGTTCAGAAGGCGAATTAAACCCGCGTAGCTTTGGTTTTCCTCTATATAAAAATGGAAGTGGCAAATGAGAAAAATCTCTATTTTCGGGCATAAGATTACCTCCTTACCTTTAAAACTTTAAACTCTCTTTTAGAGCTTTAGAAAAATGTTCGTAACATACTTTTTTATTACCTGAAAGAATACTTATTTTGGCTGCCCTTTGAGCAATCAAAACAACATTGGCAGCAGAAAAACCATCCATTTGTTCCGCAATACTATCCAAATCTATATCTGGTGAAGTGGGAATGGCGGATAATGTCATTTCAAGTAAACGTTTGCGTTCAATCTTGCCGGGCAACGCCATTTCAATTACATCATCAAATCTCCGAAAAAGAGCTTCGTCAAGAGATACTTTCAAATTGGTAGTTGCAATTACCAAACCAGGTGCATCATACTCGTCAAGCAAAGTAAGGAGCATATTTACGATTCTAGGGACTTCACCAACATCTTGCGCTGTTGTTCTAGATTTTGCTATGAAATCACACTCATCAAGCAATAAGACCACAGGTTCATTTTTACAATAGTCAAAAACCATACGAAGGTTAGATGCGGATTCCCCAAAATACGAAGAAAGCAAAGAATCAAATCTAACTTTCAGTAATGGCAGTCCTAAATTCCAAGCAATTCTTTCTGCGCTCATAGTTTTTCCACATCCTGGTGGGCCATAAAGCAGCACTTTTCTTTTGGGAACAAGGTTGTATCTTTTTAGCCTCTCACGTGCTGCGTATTCCTGTTCAATAGATAACAGTCGTTCTTCCACGCCTTCCGGTAAAACCATATGGTGCTTCAACTGCTCGCGAGGAATATAAGAAACCAACTGTGAATTATTCCGTTTGCTTTTAGGCAATGAAGCCAATCCTGTTTCATTTCGGCGGCTATCAAATAAAGTATATTTAGGTTTTTCTGTAATCGTTAGCTTTTCTAATGAATCCGCCAGTACATTATGACCAAGTTTTCGTTCCTCTTGAATAATTGTAATGGCAATTTTTTTTAAAGAAACTATATCTTCTGTATATATAGCTTTAAAAAGTCGTTTATATAATTCTGCTTTCATAAAATCTCCCTCATTTCATATTTGCGTCAAGAGTCGGTTCATGGCCTATTCACTCTATACTTTTGTTGTCGGGAGGAAGTTTTTTCAATAGGTTCTATATATGTTCCAGTAGTATGCACATAATTGAGAAACAGAGTACCTAATAATAACCGATCACTACGAGATATTCTGTTCCATTCATAGCCTTTAAACAAATCTCGCACAAGAAAAATTTCGTTATGATTCAAATGCTTTGTTTCATCTATAGCTCGGGTCAAAAGATCGTTTGCTGTTGCCATCACAACCCCTCCTTGTTGTAAACAATATGATAAACAATGTTGTTAATATCATAACATGATTATTTATGGAGGACAATATTTTTTCAGTATTATTTTTTGAAGAAATTATTACAGTTCTTCTCTTTTTCGGGTCAACATGGCGCTGTTGACAAAGTCTCGCAACAGCCCTCGCGGTATGTTATAATGAGGAAAACGACCTGAGGTGATGGGATACAGCTGGCGATGCACATGGTAACGATCGAGGATCTGATGCCCCCGGGAGCACTTCCTCCGAAAGTTGGAAGCAGCGCTGGATCTGTCCTTCGTTTACGAGGAAACAGCCCCGCTTTACAGCAAAAAATACGGCCGTCCGCCCATTGACCCGGTGGTCATTGTGAAGTATCTGCTGGTGGGTTTCCTGTACGGCATCCCGTCAAAGCGGCAGATCGAACAGCGCATCCAGACGGATATTGCCTTACGCTGGTATCTTGGTCTCGACCTCTTCGACCGCGTGCCGGATCACAGCACGATCTCGCAGCTGCGCCGCCGGAAACCGTCCTTCCGCAAGGTGTTCCGGCGGTTGTTCAAAGAGGTTGTTCGCCAGTATATTGAAAAAGGTCTTGTCAGCGGGCGTGTGATCGGTACGGATTCGACCCATGTCAGAGCCAATGCCTCCCGCGCATCGGAAGAGCTGGTGGAGGTCGTTGAGGAAGCCGGCGTCTACTGGGAAAAACTAGACGCCTACGAAGAGGAGGGATTGGAACAGTTGGCGGCACAGACCGGCAAACGGCGGAAAAAGCGCACAAAGCAGATCAAGCGGGACAACCGCCGGACTCATAAGCGAATCAGCCGCACAGATCCAGAAGCCGGGCACATGAAGCGCCCGGGAAAACCGGAGGGGCCGCATTACCTCTCCCATCAGGCGGTGGACAGCGACTACGGCATCATCGTAGGCCAGACCGTGACTGCCGGAGATGTGAACGATTCCGTGCCGTTTTTGGCCTGATCGAGCATATTCACGAAAATGTTGTACCAATTCAGGCTGCCACGGCGGACGCCGCCTACGATTTTCCGCTGGCCCATCGGGCGCTGGGTGAACTGGGGATCGGCTTTTTCGTGCGGCCGCAAAAGACCGCCGCGCGGGTGTCTGTCCAGTTTACGCGGGACGATTTTTGCCGCGACGTGAACCGTGATATGTACCTCTGTCCCATTGGAAAAGAGCTGTGTTTAAGGCGGCTGGCCCGCAGCGCCAGTGGCCTGTTTTGGGAGTATCAGGCGGATAAGCGGGACTGTGCGCTCTGTCCGCTGCGGGAAAAATGCCTGCGCGAGAGCGACAAACGCGGCGCAAGAAAAGTGTCCGTCAGCTACTTTGCGGCAGACCGACAGCGCAACCTGGAACGCCGTTCCAGCCCGGAATACCGGGAGGCGCTGAAACTGCGGCAGGTCTGGTGCGAGGGTTCGTTTTCCGCAGAGGGCGTCTTTTTTTGTTGGTAGGGCGGAGCGGAGCGAGACTTTGTCAACAGCGCCAACATGGCCCGAAGTGGTAAAAGAAGAGCAGGGCGGCAAGCCCCACGCAACGGAAGCCTGCCGCCCTCGTCTTATTTTGCCACCAGCTCGGAAAGCTCCCACAGCACCTTTGCCACCTCGCCCCACAGCTTTTCATAGTCCCGCTTCAATCCGTCGATTTCCTCCGGGTACACGCCGTAGGTATGTGCGTGTATGGCAACCTGATTGAGATTGTTGGAACAGCGCCGTTGCAGAGAGATCAACTCTTTTACAGGTGCAAGGTCGATGTGCAGGATATATCCACTCAGAGCCATTTTCCGTACATAAGCCCCGGCGTTGGAAATACCCGCTTCGGCCATCCGCTCATGGATGGCCGCCAGCTCGTCCGGCGTCACCATGACGTGCAGATGGACATTCCGCTTGCGGTTCTCCATCAGCGTTCCAGCTCCCGGCCTTTCCGGCGCTCTTTGGGCTCCTTTACCTTGTCCAGCGGCTTTGCGTCCAGCTCCGGGGGCGTGGGTGGGATGGGCGTGTTGTTGGGTACGCCGTCGATCATGTTGCAGTTCTGCTCCGTGGAGAGCTCGGCGGTTTTCAAATATCCGAACAGCAAGTGAATTCTCCGACTGGATTATGGATGCCACAGAGGCGGAACTTCCTTACATAATTCGGCTATTGAACAAATTGCAGAGTGTAAAGCGCCAGCGGTCATTAAATGCAGAAGAGTGAAAACTCTTATACAATCTCATCATTGATCCAACGTCCCCTAATGACATTCTTACTGCTGCATATCTCCTTCTTGGCGAGCAGTCCCTCGCCAAAGATCATTTTGAGAACTTTGACAATTTCAGACAGCCTTACAATATGTTAGGCACTTCACACAAAAGAACTGCCCCCCTTATAAAACAGTATTGAAATAAAATTGGGAGTGTTTTGCTATTGAACGCAAAATCGCCGTATGTTAAACTAAGTATGCTCAAAACTATAAACAAACCAAAAGCAGCCGCAGGAGGACGCCATTTTTGATGTGCGTCTTTTTTTCTGCCCTTATGCGGTCAATGAAACAGCATCCGGCTTTCGCTGGGTGCTGTTTCCTGCTTTTGGGCAACACAAGGAGGTAATGCTTTTGAAGCACAAGTGTCCGTCTCCCCGTATTGGGAAAAAGCCACGTGGCAATATCGGCCGTTGGCTGTATGCGGCGTTTCTGACCGCCACGCTATCCGCGTCTCTCTGTCAGCCGGCTTCTGCCGCAACCGTGTGGGAGAAGGCCAATGAGATCATGCGGGATGTCTATACGCAGATCCTCGGCATCTCCACGATTGCAGCCATCGTTACGGCCGCAGTCGCACTGCTGATGATGAATTTCTCCCGCAGCGGCCGAACCGTCGATGAAAGCCGGGCATGGCTCAAGCGAATCATTATCACTTGGGCCGTGCTGAATGGTCTTGGCTTCATTATGAGCTATGTTACGCCCTTCTTCAGTGGCGGGCAGTGGACAGCCTCGTAAATCATGGGCATTTTAGATGGCATTGTAGAGTGGATCGCAGAGCAGATCATGTATGGTCTGGATATGATCAACACCTCTGTTTTGGGGGCATTGGGCTGTGACATGAACACATTTCTGCGATATTTTCCCGCAGCGGAAACCATGTATAGCCTTCTGGTGGCACTTGCCATCGGACTGATCCTGTTGGGCTGGGTCTGGAATCTGTTCAAGAACTACGGACTGGGCCTGGGCGTGGACGCAGAGGATCCGGTCAAGCTGACCGCCAAGGCGATTCTGTTCATTGTGCTTGCGTACTATGCAGATGAAATCGTAAACATTGCGCTGACGATAGGCGGAACGCCTTATGCGTGGATACTGTCCTCAGAGCTTCCTTCTTTGGACTTTGCCAGCTTCAATTCTGTTCTGCTGACCATCATCGGCGTCTGTGCCAACGGCGGCGTTGCGCTGATCGTTCTGATTCTGACACTGATTCTTGCGTGGAACTACATTAAGCTGCTGTTTGAAGCGGCAGAACGGTATGTACTGCTGGGCGTCCTGGTCTATACCGCACCGGTAGCCTTTGCCATGGGCGCATCGCAATCCACCGTAAATATTTTTAAGAGCTGGTGCCGGATGTTCGGCGGGCAGATATTCCTGCTGCTGATGAACGCATGGTGTCTTCGGCTGTTTATCACGATGGTCGGCACATTCATCTCAAATCCGCTTTCCATGTAGGAGGTCATTACCACGAAGAAATATCATAGAATCATTCCGCTGCTGGGCACCGTTCTTTTGCTTGCGCTCACCTTGGCGGTACCTGCGTTTGCTCTGGAGGAAAGCGATGTTGAAGCCGCAGTCAGCAGTTCCAGCCGCGAGGCCGTGACGGGGAATGTCCTGGTCTGGTTTCTCTGCGCGGTTGGCTTTCTCAAAGTCTCGCAGAAAATTGACAGCTTCATGGCAAGTATCGGTGTCAATGTGGGGCATACCGGCGGTTCCATGCTGGGTGAGGCGATGGTGGCATTCAAGGGTGTCTCCCTCGCTGCCGGCATGGCTGGAAAAGTTGTCGGGAACTTTGCCGACAGAGCCTCCAGCCGTGCCGGCGCCGCCGCATCCGGATCTTCCGGCTTTCTGCAAGGTGGTCTGGCCGGCGTTGTCAGTCGGAAAATCACCAATGACGCCGTAAGAACCGCAACACAAACGACGCAGAAAGCGTCTTCCTCCACCATGTCCGCCGCGCATCAGGCCACAGAGCGTACTGTAAATGCCGAGCGGCAGGCGTCAAGCGTTGTTCATCAGGCGAAGCAGACGCGCAGCGAAAGCGCTTCTCAAAAGTCGCAGACGGGCGTGACCCATCAGCAGGTCACCGCCAGTACCCGAACTGCCTCGGTTTCCTCACTCCACAGGGAGTCACAGCATTCCGTTGGCCTCGGCGGGCGTATTTTTACCAATTCCATGCTGGAGGGCGGGCGTTTTGCCAACGATGTGATCGGTATGGTTGCAGCTGGAGACTTGCACTCCACCGGCTCCATCACCGGAGAGTTTGCATCACAGGCGATGTCTTCCTACATGGGCATTACCGCTCAGGGAGACGCCGCACCGCAAATATCCTATTCCGACGTTGAGATCGGCGGCGGGCGCATCACCGGCACAGAGTATTCTCCGGAGCATCCGGAGGGCATTGCCTTTGGAATGTACCATACCGGGCAATATGCCGCGCCGGACGGTGAACACCAGAAGATCTTCTCTGCCGATGGCGTCCAATGGTACAAGCAGTATGCCGTTGATACCGTAATCAAGAAGCCGTTTACCGCACCGGACGGTGAAATCGACTATCATAAGGAGATCGTCAAGAAGATGCCCGATCCGCCGAAGCGGAAAGACCGGATGTAAGGGAGGCTGTCTATGAAACCGGAAGAATTTGAGGTTTATGTGATTCCTCCCAACTTTATGGAGGGCGGCACACTCTTCGGCGGGCTTTTGAAAACCCGTAATACGATTGAGGCGGTCATCCTTGGCCTCGCGGTTGGTGTGCCGGTTCTGCACCTTCCGTTTTCCCTCACCGTCCGCGTCGTGATTTTATGCCTGACGGCTCTTCCGCTGGTGCTTCTCGCTTTGATTGGCGTATCCGGCATGAGCCTGTCCGCTTTTATCCGCCTGTTCTTTTGCTTTCTGCACAACCGCAGAATCCTTTCACGCGATGGGACGCAGGGCGGCAAAAATGGAAAAACGCTGCTGCCCAGCTGGGCACAGCAGCGGAAAAGCGACTGCGAAGCAGAAGATCCTCCGCTCCCCAAAAGCCGCAGACGATTTTCTGTTGATCTGAAGCAGCGCAGCGTGACGCAGTTCAAGACCTTCTTGCAGGAGGAAGAAGCCGTTCAGCCGCTCAATGCCCTGGCGGACTATATCCCTATCGAGAAAATTGAGCACGGCGTCATTTATACAAGAGATCACCGCTATGTCAAGGTTGTAGAGGTGGTTCCCGTCAACTTCCTGCTGCGCAGCGCGAGAGAGCAGCGCAGCATCATTTACTCCTTCATTTCCTATCTGAAAATTGCCCCGGTCAAGGTGCAATTCAAGGCATTGACAAAACGTGCGGACATTAACCGGCATCTGGATACCATCCGCAGGGAACTGGAGCATGAGCAGGATCCGCGCTGCCGTGTCCTGCAGGAAGACTACCTGAAGCTCATTCGGCAGCTTGGCTCCCGTGAGGCAATCACAAGGCGCTTTTTTCTCGTTTTCGAGTATGAGCCGCTGCCCGGCACCAAACGCGGCCATGAGGAAGAGGATGCAATCGCTTCCCTGCAAACGGCCGCACGCACGGCGGCAAATTATCTGCGGCAGTGCGGCAACGAGGTCATTTCCCCTGAGAACGAGGACGACGCCACGGCGGAGATTCTTTATAACATTCTCTGCCGCAGGGCCAGCAGTGAGCCATTCTACCAACGGGTGAAGTCCGTTCTGGCGGACTACATGGCCTCCGGACGGGACATCAACGCAATTCCCGTCAATGAATTCTATGCCCCTGACAGCATCGACCTTACCCATGGAAACTACCTCTGTGTAGATGGGCTGTATTATGCCTATCTTCTTGTCCCATCAGATGGTTATAAAGCGCGCGTTCCCGCCGGTTGGCTCAGCCTTTTGGTCAACGCCGGCGACGGGATCGATCTGGACGTCTTTCTCGCGCGGCAGCCAAAGGACCGCATGGTCAGAAAGCTGGGGCAGCAGCTCCGTATCAACCGCAGCAAAATTAAGGAAACCAGCGACACCAACACGGATTTTGACGACCTCGACGGTGCGATCCGCAGCGGCTATTTTCTAAAAGACGGTCTTTCCAACAATGAGGATTTTTATTATCTGAACCTGCTTATCACCGTCACAGCCAGCAGCGTGAATGACCTTGAATGGAAGGTTGCGGAAATGAAAAAACTCCTGCTTTCGCAGGACATGGATGTGCAGACCTGTTCCTTTTGTCAGGAGCAGGCTTTTTTATCCTCTCTTCCTCTGGTTTCTCTGGAGCGCCAACTCTATGAGCGGTCTAAGCGTAATGTTCTGACAACGGGAGCCGCCAGCTGCTATCCCTTCACCAGCTATGAGATGTGCGATGACAACGGTATTCTTCTCGGCGTCAATAAACACAACAATTCTCTCATCATCGTGGACATCTTCGATTCCCGCGTCTACAAGAATGCCAATATTGCCATTCTCGGAACCAGCGGAGCCGGAAAAACCTTTACACTTCAGCTGATGGCTCTGCGTATGCGCCGCAAGGGAATTCAGGTCTTTATCATCGCACCGCTCAAAGGACACGAGTTTCATCGGGCCTGTTCCAATATCGGCGGTCAGTTTATCTCCATATCTCCGGCTTCTCAAAACTGCATCAATATCATGGAGATCCGCAAGGCAGATAAGTCCGTGGACGATCTGCTGGATGGCCCCGGCGCGGAAAAATCTCTGCTGGCGGCCAAAATTCAGCGGCTGCACACATTTTTCAGTCTCTTAATTCCGGACATGTCCCACGAGGAGCGGCAGCTTCTGGATGATGCCATGATCTGCACCTACGGGGTCAAGGGCATCACACATGACAATGCTTCTCTGGAACAGCCGGAACATCCAGGGTGCTATAAAGAAATGCCGATCCTGGGCGACCTGTATGAAATTCTCGCCGCCTCTCCGGAAACAAAGCGCCTTGCCAACATCCTGAACCGGCTGGTCAACGGCTCTGCCCGCTCTTTCAATCAGCAAACCAATGTGGCGCTGGACAACAAGTACATTGTCCTTGATATTTCTGAGCTGACCGGTGATCTGCTGACGGTGGGGATGTTTGTTGCTCTCGACTTTGTATGGGACAAGGCCAAAGAGAACCGCACGGCGGAAAAAGCCATCTTCGTGGACGAGTGCTGGCAGCTCATCGGCGCCAGCAGCAACCGACAGGCCGCCGAATCCGTTCTGGAGCTTGCCAAGACGATCCGCGGCTATGGCGGCAGCCTTGTCTGCGCCACACAGGATCTCAATGACTTTTTTGCGCTGGACGACGGCAAATACGGCAAGGGCATCATCAACAACAGTAAAACGAAGATCCTGCTGAATCTGGAAGAGGAGGAAGCCCGGCGTGTTCAGGGTGTTCTTCACCTTTCTGAAGCCGAGCTGATGGAAATTACGCACTTTGAGCGCGGCAGCGCTCTCATCAGCACAAATAACAATAATATTGCCGTGGAGATCAAGTGCAGTCAAATGGAAAAGGAATTGATCACCACGGATCGCCGGGAGCTGGCTGAGCTTGCTCAGCGTGCTGCGCCAAAGCAGCATCCATGCTAATCCGTACACAATACGCATTTAAGACGTATAACGCTCCACAACCAACAGCAATACGGCGATTATACGGCTTCAATACGCATAACGAGGAGATGTTTCAATGAAAACGAGGGAACAGATCTATGGGCAGGAAGCCGCCGGCCTCCTGCGGGATGTTTCCATGTACCGCGCTCTGACGGAGATGCAGCTTTTGAAGCTCTATCCGCACAAGGAAAGTAAAATCCGAAATCTGCTGTCCTACCTGCAAAAGCAGGGCCGCATTGTGCAGCGCGGCGAGTATTACCGCATTCCCGCTGATGCGGAGGAGGGCATCGATCACGGGCTTTCAAAGGCCGTTTGGGTTCTTACCGACTTTATGGAGCAGGTAGAATATCACTCTGTCAGCGAGTACCCCGCAAAAATCATCTTTTTTGCGGATGGTGAAGTTTACGAGATCATTTATGCGGAGCCGGGTAAAGAGCAGCTTATCAACCAAATGCTCTCCACGGTAAAAGAGGTTCCGCCCAAATACATCGTTCTGATTGAGCAGCCGGAGCAGATCGCCGAGATCCACACACCAAACACCAGCGGCTACTGTACCGTCTCTTCGGGCGGCGAAGTGCAGTATTATCAAATCGAATAAGGAGTTTTTTCTTGAACAGGGCCATCATATCACAAAGAATTACATCTATTCTGGCTGAGATCGAACGGCTGAACAATGCGCTCTATGCCATGAACACGACGGATATCCAGCGTTATCCCGACAACTATGAGGTGTTGTCCACGGATGCGGCGCTGCGGGCCGAGCGGATCACCTGCCGGCTGCGCCACCTGATCTATGCCACTACCAGCATCAAAAAAGAGGAATATCTGCGGTCTGCTGAAACCATGCAGGGCATCGAGATCCACGAGCATGGCGGTATTCTGGAGATCAAGCTCCCGTGCCTTCTGCCAAAGCGCAGGCAGCGCCAAAGCACGGAGTTCCTGTTGGATCCGTTTACCTCCGCGCTCTCCGATTACGCCGCCCACCACACCATGCCGCAATTTCAGCATTGTGTGGTCTGTTTTTCCCATATCTATGCGCAGGAGCTGCCAGAGCGGCGTATCCGTGATTATGACAATCTGGAACTGAAGCAGTTTCTGGATGTTGCGGCCTCCTTCATCTTGACGGATGACAATGGGCTGCTGTGCGACGCCTACAACACCACGGAGCTGGGCGAAGAGGATTGCACACGGCTTTTTCTCATGGACAGCACGCAGTTTCCGGCCTGGCTTGCAGAGCGCCAGAATGGTGTAAAAAGCATATCGGATTTTTGACCTTTTCAGGGCGCTTATTTTTCTAGGTACAAAAAGCGCCCTGAAAGCGCTGAAAATACTGCGTTTTTTCAAGGCGCTCCAGCCGCAAAATTACCCAAGCTATAAAGCCCTACGGTAAAATATCGTACAAGGAGGTAGCACGGTTTATGCCTCGAAAGCCCCGGCAGCTGCCAGCCCAAAATACGCTGCCCTATCTTCTTTTGACATTAACCGCCCTCTGCGGTGAATACCCCATCCGTCAAATCAGCCACCTGCCGGGTGGTTCCGCATACCTCGAAAGTGTCGTTACCGCTCTCCGGCGAGATGGGCTGCTGCGTACCTTCTCCAAAGACGGCCTGCGTGGACTTCGGCTCACCTCGTCAGCCAAACGGCTGCTGTTGGCTGATGCTCCCGAATGGTTTTCAGCCTACCTGACCGGCAGTTCTGAGCCAAACAAGCTCAAAAGCGAAATTCCCAGACGGCTCCGGCTTCACCGGATGGCTGAGATCCTGACCATCATGCACAACGCTGACATTCCGGCCTTTCCATGGGAAAAGGCTCCTTTTTCCGCTGCCAGCCAAAGTGCGGCAATCCCCGCCTATTACACCTCCAGAGAGGTTAAAGAGATCGGCCCGCAAGGGGCGAAAATCAAAAGTTCACGCGCAACCGGCATCCTGCTGACGGATGGCGGTATTTTTTTGACCTATAACACCGCCAAAGCGCAGATGAAATGGGAGTACAAGGCTGAACTGCGGTTCAAAGCTCTGCTGCAAACCGAAGGGGTCATGCCCGATGCGGAGATTTCCGGGATCGTGTTCGGCTCCACCATGGAACAACTTTCTATCCTGACGCAGCCGGACGCGCACAGCTATTTCCTGCTGGATGGCAGCTTTCCGCATTTCTACTATCTGACCAATGACCGTTATGGCGAAGCGATCCTTCGCCTCTTATGCGACACGCAGCAGCGCAGGACGCTCGATGCAATCCTTGCAGACGGGCTCCATGAGGGGATACCAAATTGGCGCGTCGAGAACGACGCCATTGACAGCGAGGGGAATCCTGTTCTATTCGCCTACACCTGTGATTTTCCTCGCATCCGGCGTTTCGATACCGCGCTGGAGCTGCACGGAATGACGGGGACATTGATCTGCTTCGATTACCAGGAAGAAGCCTTGCGGGAGATCTGCGGGCAGCGTGTGATACTGCAAAGCATTGATTTTCAACAGTTTGAAAGGAGCGTGCTCTATTCCTAAAAAGAAGCTGATTCAGCTCTTCATTATCATTCCAATCGCTGCGCTGGCGCTGCTCTATGGGAGTGGCTACCTCTCGCAGCTTTTTTCCAATTACTGTGCATGGCAGGAGGCCGGCGCCGTGTTTGGGCCATCTCCCGCATTCCCAGACGCCGGATTCATTCCCTGCCTTGCGGCAGCCTTCCATTTTCCGTATGGGCTGTATGGCCTCGGCCTCTGCATCGGTGCGCTGGCGCTGCTGATCCTCATGGTCATGCGGATGGGCTACAGCGAAGGCGGCGAATACGACCGGCGGCGCAACCTTGTCTATTCCAACAAGGGAACCTACGGCACCGCAGGCTTTATGTCCCGCAAGGAGCTGACCGAGGTACTTGACCTTGTGCCAGACATTCGCAAGCATTCCGGCACGATTCTCGGAGAGCTGGATCATCAGGTCATTTGTATTCCTCCAAAGACTCGATTTAACGGGAATCTTGCGGTTTACGGCGCCAGCGGCTCCAAGAAGACAAGAGCCTTTTGCGTCAACATGATTCTCCAATGCGCGGCGCGGAAGTCAAGCCTTGTGATCTGCGACCCCAAATCCGAGCTTTATGAAAAGACCAGCGAATATCTGCGGGATCAGGGCTATACCGTCCGTGTGTTCAATCTGGTCACACCGTCAGCCTCCGATTCATGGAATTGTCTTGCGGAGGTCGGCGGTCAGGAATTGATGGCCCAGCTTTTTTGTGACGTCATCATCAAAAATACCGGCGGCGAGGAACGCGACCACTTCTGGGACAGCGCCGAAATGAATCTGCTCAAGGCGCTGGTCCTCTATGTTTCCACCAGCTATCCCAAGAAAAAGCAGAATATCGGCGAGGTGTATCAGTTGATTGCCGCCAGCTCCGAACAGGAGTTGAACGCGCTTTTTGGCGTTCTTCCGGTTACGCATCCTGCCAAAGCGCCATACAGCATTTTCAAGCAGGCGTCAGAGGGTGTGCGCGGCGGCGTTATCATCGGGCTCGGCTCCAGACTGCAGGTTTTCCAAAACTGGGATATTCGCAACATCACATCCTACAACGAGATTGATCTGGAACTTCCGGGAAAGCAGCCATGCGCGTATTACTGCATTACCAGCGATCAGGACAGCACTTTTGATTTTCTTTCCTCGCTGTTTCTTTCCTTCGTGTTTATCCGCCTGGTTCGCTATGCGGACGAACAATGTCCTGGCGGGGAGCTTCCGGTTCCTGTTCATGTACTTGGTGAAGAGCTGTGTGCCTGTGGAGTGATCCCAGATCTATCGAGAAAAATTTCGGTCATTCGTTCCAGAAACCTGTCCATGTCATGTGTGTTCCAGAACTTAGCTGGTCTTCAGAACCGCTATCCCTACAACCAGTGGCAGGAAATTCTGGGCAACTGCGATGTGCAGCTTTTTCTTGGCTGCACAGATGCTCTGACGGCGGAATTTATTTCTGACCGGACCGGCGAGGCCAGTATCTCTGTCACCAGTAAAGCCAAACAGCTCGGAACATGGCGCGTATCCAACTACACGCCTGAATACCGGGAAACCAGCGGTGTCGGCCGGCGCAAGCTGATGACCATGGACGAGGTGCTGCGTATGGATATTGATAAAGCCCTGATCCTCATTCGGGGCAAGAATGTACTGGAGGTGGATAAGTACGACTATTCCAAACATCCCGAGGCAAAGAAGCTGCGGCCGAGCAAGGCCGCCTCCCATGTCCCTGCATGGCGGGCAAATCAGCCGCAGGAAAAGCAAACTCCATCGGCGCCGCCATCTCAGGCAGCGGAAAAGAAGCCGGTGCAAAAGAAAAAGCCTGCACCGGCTGAAAAAGTCGTTGCCGTAACCAAAGAATCCATTATGAAGAAAAAGGAGGATACTTAATGCCCAAGAAAAAACCGATCCCGCCCCCTGATGATTTCTCCTCAGAGTTCATGGAAACCGAATCCGCCAAAGAACTTCCTGAGCAGCAGGTGGAGGCCGCCGGCAGCGACAACACGGAAACTCCGCTGGCAGGACCCCCGGAAGTTGATCTCGGCTCCGGCGATGTGAGCGGCACAACAGATGTTGAGGAAAACGAGCTGGATGCCGAAAACACCGCTGATGCCGCAGAGACTGTCCCTGTTTCCGATGAAAAGGCTGAGGACCCGGAGTACGACAGCATTTTGCAGGAGCTGAACAGCAGCACTCCGGCACCCCTTGACAGCAGCGGCGAAAATGCTCTGGATGCACTTTTGCTGGAAGAAAATGTGGAAAATGCTCCGCCCGCTGAAGATGAAACGGAATCCGCAGATGGTGAAGCTGCTCCGCAGCCTACTGCACCTCCCGCACCTGCCGGACGCCGTGACTCCTACATTCTGACCGTTGATGCAAAAGACCGTATCGAAACGGAAGAAGAACGCCGTGAGGTCATCTGGCATGAGATCAAGACCTCGCATATTGCCGGCCGTATTTTGACCGGAACGTTGGACGGCGTGGAGCAGACCCCTTCCGGCCGTACTATCGTTGTCGTTGACTACAAGGGTTATCGCATTGCGATCCCGCTGAAAGAAATGATGCTCTATTCCGGGCCCGTTCCATATGGGGCGAAATACAAGCCGTTTATGGAGCGGATGAACAGTATCCTTGCGACCATGCTCACCGCAGAGATCGATTTCATCGTCCGTGGACTGGATAACACCGCCCGCAGCGTTGTGGCAAGCCGCAAGGCCGCTATGCTCCGTAAGCGTCAGACCTTCTATCTGGACACCAATGAAGATGGCGTCCCCATGATCTATGAAGGGCGCGTCGTACAGGCGCGCGTCATTGGCGTTGCGGAAAAAGTTCTGCGGGTAGAGGTGTTCGGCGTGGAGTGTACGATCTTTGCCCGGGATCTGTCTGCCGCATGGTTTGGCGATGCCCGCGAGTATTACAGCGTCGGCGACCGTGTTCTTGTCCGTGTGCTCACCATTGACCGCAGCGACATCAACCATATTTCCATCACAGCAGATATCCGCAGCGTTTCGTCCGCCGCCAACCAGAGCAATCTGGATAAATGCGTTCTGCAGGGCAAATATGCCGGCAGAGTGACCGATGTGCGGCACGGCGTTGTGTTCATCCGGCTCAACAACGGTGTCAACGCGGTTGCCCACACCTGCTATGACCGGCGAATGCCTGGAAAAAAAGACGATGTCAGCTTTGCCGTTACCCGTCTGGATGAGGAACGCGGCATCGCCGTCGGCATCATCACCAGAATCATCAAACAGAATTTGTAAAAAAGGAGAGGCCACCATGAAGAGCTTATCAAAGCTGGCCCTTTGCCTGCTGCTTGCCATGTCGCTGACGGTCAGCGCCTTTGCCGCTCAGGTTCCCGATTCATTGGTAGCGGAAAACCTGAACGGCCAGCAGCGGCTTGTAAAAACCTACACGCTTTCCCCGGAGGTTGACCCAGATGAGCTGAAGGAAGAGGACTTTTCCTACGACGGTTATCTTTATACCTGGGCCTATACCACCAAGGTGGAACACCCGTATCTGGAAAGCAAAACTGTAACGGAAACCGTCACAGTCAACACCGCCAAAAATGACCTTGCGCAGATTCTCGCAGAGCTTTCGCCCAGTATGCCCTATGAAAAAGACGGATTCTCCGGCGAGTTGGCGCTGGATCATACCACGCTTTCCACAGAGGCGTCCGGCTACACCACCAAATACAGCAAAACCACCGAGGCGAAGGTGATCGGCAATCTGGATCGCAACGATATGTCCTATGTGCCGGCCACGACCGTCAAAAACGGGAAAACGCTCACCCTTGCCAATGTGGAATGGCAGGTCACCGGCACGGCGCTCGTCGGCTAGGCGTTGGTTCCTGCCCAGTATCAGGCGGTCGCCACCTATTCCGCCTCCAGCAGCTATCAGGCTGCCACAGGCTATGTCACCACGGCGGAATATCACGGAACCGTTACTTCGGAAGGCGTGGACAGCATCACTTATACCGTGGTTTATACCGGAAGTGAGATCGTCCCCGAGAAAACACATATCTGGGATAACGGCAGCCTTGCCGCTCCGCTGCTGATCATCGCTGCCGTGCTGCTCTGCGCGGGCATCGCCGCCGCTGCACTCATCCTGCTGTGCCGCCGCAAAAATGTCTATGTGTATGTTCCGGACAGCAAGCCCCGAGAGTACCGGCTGATTGCAAAGTTCCGTGTGGAGCCTGACAGCGAGGTTCCCGCTATTGATGCAGGCGCTCTCACACTGAATCCGGGAGATACCGTCGCGGTTGAGGTGAAAAAATCCCTTGCCAGGCATCTGGCTGGGCGCGAGTTCACCGTTTCTTTCCCGCAGAGTGACCATACTTACACGATCCAAGCCAGCAAGCACAATGACTGGCATGAATTTACCGTTCCCGCTGAAGAAGAACAGGAGGCTCCCGTATGAAGAAGTTTTTCTCATTGGCTTTAACTCTGGCTGCCATGCTCTCCGCAATGGCGGTCAGCGCGCAGGCTGCCGATTATTCCTTTGAAACCGATGGCACCCCGGAATACTACCCCTCCTCTTCCTATGAGGACGTCTACGGCTCCCACTACAATTACGGTGGAAAAAATGTGGTGGACTACCAGATCCCCAAGCTGGAGTACGGGCAGCTCAGCACCACCCAAACCGGGGTGATGGAGAAAATCATGCTGCCCGGTCTTCAGAGCATCTCTGCATCCGGCAGCGGCATTTACGGAATTTCTCCCGGCGGCGGGACTGTCGAGATCCCCGGTTTTCTGCAGGGCGGCTCCACAGCTACTCCTGCGACGCCCGCTTTCACGGAGCTGACACAGGATTTTCTGCTCTCCAACGGCGCCGTCGGAAAGATCTCCATTCCTGCCATCGGAGTTAAGAATTACTATCTCTGGGAAGGTGAAACGACTGCCAGCATGAAAAAGGGGCTGGGGCATTTCACCAGTACCAGCGTCTGGAACGGCAATGTGGCTGTCTGCGGGCATAATCGCGGCGCCAAATATGTGATCGGCAGCATCAAGGATCTCAATGTGGGCGATAAGATCACCTATACCACATCCATGGGTACCCGCACCTATCTGGTGGAGACTGTGACTAAAATCAGCAGCAGCGATTGGAGCTATTTGTCTTCTACCACGGATAACCGAATGACTCTCCTTACCTGCGTTGCCGGAGATTCCAGTCAGCGCTGGTGTGTGCAGGCTGTTCAGGCCTCTTAAAAATCTTTTGTTGAAAAAGCCACTTTATGATCGTAAAGGAATAGTAGATCAAAAATAAGGAGGCTTTTCCATGAAGAAGCAGATCCTCACGATGTTTACGGGCCTTTTTATCGGCGCTATTATCACAGGCGGAGCTTCCGCCTATGCTGCGGGAATCCTCGCTGAACGCAGCAACCATCGTATTTTTGTCGATGGGCAGGAGGTGCAAATGGAAGCGTATGGTATTGCTGGACACAACTATGTGAAACTCCGCGACATTGGCAAAGCAGTCGGCTTCAATGTGTTCTGGGATGTGGACAGCGGATGTGTGCAAATCGAAACCGGTACGCCTTACACTGGTGAAGCGCTGGTAAAGTCCACAACGACAAAGCCCGTGGAGCAGCCTGCGCAGACAGATGTTGCCGCTGCAAAGCAGGACATCATCGACCGCACCAATGCCCTGCGCAAAGAAAACGGCGTTGCTGTGCTGCGTGTCAACGACAGGCTCATGCAGGCGGCGCAGGTCCGCGCCAATGAGATGGCTACGCATACCGTCTATTCTCACACAAGGCCGGATGGCAGAAAATTCAATACCGTCACGGATTGTCCCTACATGGCCGAAAATATCCATCGCATCGCAGATTGGGTGCTGTCTGACCAGACACTTGCCGAACGGGCCGTGGCGGATTGGAGCGCTTCGACAACCCACAACAAGAACATGGTCAACCAAAAGCTATCTGAGATTGGCGTTGGGCTGGCAAGAGGTATCAATGACACTGGTGACCCGTGCTGGTACTGTGTCCAGCTTTTCCTCTACGATGGATGCTCCGTCACTCGGGTGGATACCCCCACAAACAAATAAATCATCAACTTTCACGCAAGAGCAGGTCGTCAAGATCTGCTCTTTTTATTGCGCTTTTTGGAAAGGAGAAAGACATGAAGTCAATTAAACATCGCTTGTTGTCACTGCTTTTGACGCTGGTGACGATCTTGAGCCTGCTGCCGACTGCGGCTTTTGCCGCGTCGAACACGGGTTCCGGCCTCAAAATTACCACCAACCAGACATATTGGAGCACGCGCCTGCTCGCCAACGGTACCCCATACAGCTACCGCCCGCCGCTTGTGGACGGTAAGCCCGTGTACTGCATGGATAGCGGCCTCGGCTATCATTACGCAACGCCTTCGTACCTGAATTCCTTTACATGGACGTCCGGCACCGGTGCAGACGCAGATGCCGTATTGCAGTCGGCTGTCACGAACAGCGGCCTCAGTGAAATGGACGCCGCGACCGTCGAGAACGTCAAATGGATGATGACCTACCTCAACGACTGCAAGGCGTCCAATGTTGGCCAGCTTTTTATGGCCGTGCAGACGTATGTGTGGGATCACCAAAGCTATAAAGGCGAGCCCGGTGGAGACGGCGACGCGGGCGGCTACGCCAACGCTGACACCTATGATCTGTATCTGAGCCTCATCGACTGGCTTTTGGAGCAGAAATCACAGGAGGACGCCGAGTTCCAGCGCCAGATTGAAGAGTACACTGCACAGGGTAAGTCTGCATCCATTGTGGAGGACGAGAGTGCGAAATGGGCGGTGTACGCAATTTCCAGTAACCGCAAAAATCAGTCATTCTTCAATTATTATGGTCCCCGCAAACTGGTCACTCAGGATAAGCCCGGAGGCGGCGGAGAAGAACCTGCACCGCCTGCAGGCGTTGGCAAGATCGTGCTGAAAAAGACTGCTGGCGGTACCACAACCGGTCTCGCCGGTGCACGTTTCAGCATCTATTTCAACGGGCAGATCGTCGGCAGCGACATCACCAATGCACAGGGTGAGATCTATGTTGAGAACGCCGCCACCGGCCTTTGGAGCTTCGTGGAAACCGCTGCACCGGACGGCTTCTGTGTTGATCCCACGCCCAAAAGTGTTTATGTAGATGTTTCCGAAGGTGACCGCGAATACAGCGTTGCGGCGACTAATTATGAGCTGCCCGATATGAAGATCATCAAGCGCGACGCCATGAGCGGCAAGCCCATCGCTGGCACGGTCTTTTCCATTAAGTCCGTTACCGGAAGTTATTCAACCTCCGTCACGACTGGCACGGACGGTTCCGCAACGCTCTCGGCCATTCCTGCCGGTGTCTATGTTGTGCGTGAGGAATCCGTTCCCGAGCCGTACATCGTAACCAATACCGAGCAGACCGTGGCGCTTCGCCCCGGCAAGACCAGCGAGGTCACCTTTGTGGACTATGAAAAGCCGGGTCTTGAGATCATCAAGAAAAACATCGCCAACGGAGAGCCTATCGAGGGCGTGACCTACCGTATCGAGCAGATCGACGGTAGCTTTTCTACCAGCGCCACGACCGATAACCATGGGCGCATTTTCCTTGAAAGCATCCCTGTGGGCAGCTACAAGGTCACGGAGATCAATGTTCCCAACCATGTCATTCTCTGCCCCATCCCGCAGGAAGTGGCATTGAAGCCCGGCGAAACCTCTACCGTCACCTTCTTCAACGCCCTCAAGCCGACGTTGGAGATCCGCAAGGTGGACAGCGTCACCGGTGATCCCGTCAAGGGTGCCAAGTTCCAGATCTGGTATGGCAGCAACCATACCGACACCGGAGAACTCAATGACCTCGGCACCTACTTTTCTGACGCAAGCGGAAAAATCATCCTCCCCGAGATCAAGGATGGCTGGTACAAGGTAACGGAACTGGAACCGGCGTCCGGGTATGCCATCAAGGAGCCTGCCACACAGGAATGCTTTATCTCCGGTGGCGAGAGCAAGGTACTGACCTTCGAGAACACGCCCCTTTCCGCCATCATCATCCGCAAGGTGGACAGCGAGAGCGGTCAGCCGCTGGAAGGTGCATGGTTTAGAATCCGCTACCTTGGCGGCACCTCCGGTACGGGCGGCACGGTCATCGGCGAGTACCGCACTTTGAGCAATGGAACCATTGTCGTGACTGGCCTCAAGGCAGGCACTTATGTCTGCGAAGAGATCTCCGCGCCGGATGGGTATGTGATCACCGACGCCACGGAAACCGTTTATCTCTCCGGCAAGGATCAGGACGTGATCACCGTGACCTTCGGCAATGATAAGATGGGTTCCCTCCTCATCGTCAAAAAGGACGCCGTGACCGGCGCTCCCATTTCCGATGTGGAGTTCTTCATCACCGATTCGGATGGCAGCGTGATCGGCAACGCCAACGGAAAGTATGTGACCGATAGCGCAGGCACCATCCGCATTGACGGCCTGACCCCCGGCATGACGGTCATCGCCCGCGAGGTGCGAGCAAAAGACGGCTACATTCTGGACGATACCCCGCAGAGCATCAAGATCAAGCGCAATTCCGTGATGACACTGGAGTTCCGTAACCAGCCCAAGGGCGGCGTGCTTGTGAAAAAGGTTGACGCTGTGACGAACGCTCCCATCTCTGACGTGGAGTTCCTTGTCACGGATTCCGACGGCAATCTCATCGGCAACGCCAATGGCAAATATGTGACGGACAGCGCAGGTACTTTCACCATTACGGACATTGCTCCCGGCACAACACTCATTATTAAGGAGACTCGCGCAAAGGACGGCTATTTGTTGGATGATACGCCTCAGACAGTCAAGGTCAAGTCCAATGAAGTTGTCACGGTGGAGTTCCGCAATCAGCCAAAGGGCAATCTCATCATCGTAAAGCAGGACTCCGTTACAAAAGAACCTCTGGAGGGTGTCGAGTTCAAGATTGTCTATGCGGATGGCTCGTATGTAGATGCTGCGGGCGGCACGCTGTCTTCCACCGGCCTGTACCGGACGGATAAGGCGGGTAAAATCTCCATTTCCGGCATCTCCGGCACCATAGTAGCGACGGAGGTGAAATCGATCCCCGGTTACACCATTGATGAAAACACCCGCAGTCAGACGGTGGTAGTGCGGCCCAACGATACGCAGACGCTCCACTTTTACAACACGCCTGTCGGCGGCGTGGAGATCATCAAGGTCAACGAGGACGATCACAGCGAGCGCATCCCCAATACGACCTTTGAGATCCGCAAGGTGGATGATGCCCTGGTCGATACCGTTACGACGGACAAAAATGGCCGTGTGTTCGTGGCTCTGGAGGATGGCAGCTACTATGCAAAAGAGGTCACATCGAACAAATCGTTCCGGCTGGATGATACGCCCCACTATTTTGAGATCAAGGACGGCAAGCGTGTGACGCTGCAGGTGACCAACAAAAAGCTCAGCGGCATCGTCATCCACAAAATTGACAGCGCCACGGGAGAGGGGATCTATGGTGTAAAATTTGTCCTCTATGATGCGAACAAGAAGCCCATTGGAGAGTACACCTCGGACGATGAGGGATACATCTACATTGACGAGATCCCTGGTGGGCTGAGCGGCCGCTTTTATCTGAGAGAGCTGGAAGCCGCCCCCGGCTACACGCTGGACAAGCAGTATAAGACCGTCTATGTCTCTCCGGGCAAAACCGTGGAGATCGAGTGGGAAAATACCGCTGTCACGGGCCAGATCCAGATTTATAAGTACGCCGCTGAGTATAACGAGGTCACCGGCATCGCCGCAGGTACTCCGCTCAAGGGTGCTGTTTATGAGATCGTCAATGCCCGCAGCGGCAAGGTGGTGGACCACATCACGACGGATGCCCGGGGCGTTGCGGCCAGCAAGCCGCTGCCGCTGACCCGCTATCAGATTCGAGAGGTCACAGCGCCCGCCTATTGGCAACTCGACCCTACCGTGCATGATGTGACGCTGGAATATCCCGGTCAGATCATCAAGCTCTCTGCCTATGATAAGCCTGCCAGTCTCGGCGTTACCATCACCAAGCGCGGCAACGCGCAGGTCATGGCGGGCCAGTCCATGCGCTACGATCTGACGGTGGCAAACACCTCCAATGTGCCGCTGGAATCCTTCTTCTGGCACGATAAGATTCCCTATGATGTGGCGCGTCCCACGACGCTCACCACCGGCACTTACAGCGCACGGCTCAACTACCGTGTCCTCTACAAAACCAATTACAACACGAGCTATCAGGTGCTGGCGAGCAACCTGCTCACCAGCAACAACTACAGCTTCAGCCTCAACGCCATTCCCATGCAGGCCGGCGAAGTGGTGACCGACATCTATTTTGACTTCGGCAAGGTTCCTGTCGGCTTCCAAAGCGTTGTTAATCCCACGCTGAGCGTGATGGTGAACGGAAACGCAGTCAATGGCTATCAGATGGTCAACCGCGCCGATGTGGGCGGCAAATATCAGGGCACATGGCAGACCGCAACGGCAAGCTGGGTAACGATCATCCGCCGTCTCTGGAATACACCTACACTCCCCAAGACTGGCTACTAAATCCAATCCTTTTCAGAGAAAGCGCCCTATCCGGGGCGCTTTCCCAATTTTAATGTGAGGAGTTGAACTATGAAACATAAAAAAGGATTTGCTGCCGTCCTTTTGACGCTGATCATCAGCGCGCTGCTGTCCGTTTCCGCCTTTGCCGCCTCTGACCGCTTTTCTGATGTGCCGGAGGCATCTCCGTTTTATGAAAGCGTCACTTACCTTGCTGGGCAGGGCATTACTTACGGTACGGGAAACGGCCGGTATGCACCGGACACACCGATTACGGTGCGCCAATGGGCAACAATGATCTGCCGGGCCTTTGATAAAGAAGACGCCCTTTCAGATCCTGCTGGCTATGGCGGTGATGCCTGTATCAACCAGGGCTATGCGGATGGATGGCTGAATCTGACGGCTATGGCGGCGCCGGACTCCCGCCTGTGCCGCTATGCCATCTATGAAAGCGGCTTTGCTGCCTTTGACATTGCCCTTTACAGTTCTCAGCTCTACCCGGAGGGGGAAACCCTGTCTTCGCAGGACAATGCTTTCCACGCTGCTGTGAGCTTTGGCTTATGCGAAGACACCTGTGCGGGAACAGACATCATCACACGGGGCGAGGCTGCGGATCTTCTCTATGCTCTTTTGACCGGGGAATTTACCGTTGCGCCGCCGCCCATTCTGAAGACGATCCCTCTGAACAATAAAGAGGGCGTCCATCTGAACAGCTATCTGCTGGAACTTCAAAAGATCCCGGAGCCGATCCGGCAGGCATTTGCGGAAAGAGGGTGGCAGTACACCATTGACTATGCATACCTCGCAAGGCTGAGTGAAGAGCGGAATATGAGCTGTATTGGGGCAACCAATTACGGAAGCCGCCAAATCACTGTATCCTCGGCAGGGGCCACCGTCCACGAGTTTGGTCACTTTCTCGATGAGCTGATGGGCTTCCCATCTCAGACGGAAGGCTTTTATCAGCAGGAGTCCGGAACCGCAGCAGCCCTGCTCCGTCCGTATGCGCTTACCAACGAGCAGGAGTATTTTGCTGACTGCTTCGTGTACTGGCTCACTTACCGTGATAACAGCAAAAAAATGGCGGCGCTTTGCAGCGCCGCACCAAAAACATACGCATATCTTTTGACATTGGAAAGTCAAAATTGGCAGCCGGCTGCATAGGCCTTCCTGCCTGGCTGCGGCTGTTTGAAACCCCACAACACTGTTATTATACTGTACCGTGTCCTGCATCGTCAATCAAATTAACGGCAATCCGTCTAAAATCAGATGGATGCACAGTTTGCATTATGGTTATTTCGTACAATTTGCGGATTGCAAACCAATAGAAAATCTGCTATTTTATAAACACAGAAAGAAAGGTGAGTCCGATGTACCAGTAACCCTCAAATCTGTAGAAATCGGAGGTAACCAATGATGGTAGAGCCCAAGACTTCCATAGAATGACCCTTGACTGCGGAACACGAAAGCAGTCAAGGGCCATTCTTATATGCTGGCTCCTGCGTGCAGCAGGGGCTTTTTTCATGTCTGCGGGAAACCTCATTCATCGGCGCGCAGAAGTGCCTGTGTCTTGAGCAGCGCATTCATCAAGGCACGGTGATCTTCCCACTCTTCCCACCAGAGCGGCTTTAGGGCAAGCAGCATTTGTTCGGCCCATTGCAGCTCCGATTTTTGCAAACAGCCCCGTTCCAATCCGACTTGAAATCGTGCAAACGCATCTCGGACATGGTCTGATGCAGAGTCACGATTCAAGTAACTGCTGAGAAAGCCGCCTAAAACAGCGGATTCTTCCTGCGTATAAAACAATATTCTTCCCCTCCTATCGCACACGAGGGGTATTCTACCACAGACTGTTCGGATTGAGAAGTGTGGATTTTTGAAGGCTCCGATCTGCCACGCAAAAAAAGCCTGCCGCAAGCGAAGTAGGCGCCACCTTTAGACTGGAAAGGATACGACCATGAGCGAACATAACCATACCGGACTGGATGAGGCAGCTTCTGTTGCATCCAATACCATGCAGGCAGTACGAACCGGCAAGGCCATTTCCGCCGCGGCAAAGGGCGCTGCGGCAGGCGGGCCCTATGGAGCTGCCATAGGAGCAGCATTGTCCGCACGAAAGCATATCGAGAAAATAGCGGCGGCCGCGCTGGTGTTACTGGCGCTGCCGCTGCTTTTTATTTTGCTCCTGCCTGGGATTATCTTTGGAAGCCTGACGGGCAGCGGAGCGTCCGGAGCAGTTGGGCAGCCGATCCTCAATGACAACGCAGCCATTACGGAAAATGTGAACCAGGCTGCCTTTGCGATCAATCAGATTCTCGGAGAGGGCATTGAGAATGTGCAGGAGCGCATCGCCAATGATTTTGCCGGAACAGACGGAGATCACTATGAAGTAGTCAATCCCTATGAGGGGGATCTCATCAGCAATGCCAACCTGTTTATCTCTCAATATTGTGCGGCAAAAGAACTGGACTTTGCCTCCATCTCCCTCACCGACATGGAGCAGATCCTGCGTGCGGGCCTCACGCACCTTTACAGCTTCAGCCGAACGATGGAGGTGCGTACTGTCCCTGCGGAGGAGGACGGCGAGGAAGATACGGCGGAGACATGGTACATCTACACGATCCGCTATAATGGTGAAGCCTACTTCGCGGACACCATCTTTGCGCTGACTGACGAACAGAAAGATCTGGCGGAGAATTATGCGGAAAACCTCAGCCTGTTTCTTGGCGACGGCCTGTTCCAATACGCTCCCTCCACCAACACCATTACAGCTCTTGGCGATGTGCGCTTTACCGATGGGGAAACAGAGGTCATCTACTTCAACCAACTGGATGAACGCTATGCCAATCAGCCTTATGGCACTGACCATATTGGGGGGTATGGCTGCGGGCCAACTTCCATGGCTATTGTGGTTTCCTCGCTGACCAGTGAGACGGTTGACCCGGTCCAAATGGCACGGTGGGCCTATGAGCATGGCTATTGGTGCAGCAAAAGCGGCTCCTACCACACTTTGATCCCCGGTGCAGCACAGGCGTGGGGGCTTTCCGTTGAAGGGTGTACCGCTTCGGAACCGCAGCGCATTCTGGATGCCCTGGCAGACGGAAAGCTGGTCGTGGCCCTGATGACCAAGGGGCATTTTACAAAGTCCGGACATTTTATCGTGCTGCGGGGCGTACAGGACGAGAAAATTCTTGTGGCCGATCCCGCCAGTTACCGGCGCAGTCAAAAAGCATGGGACTTGTCCATCATTCTGAACGAGGCCAGCAGACGTGCCGGCGCCGGCGGGCCGTTCTGGGTCATTGGGTGAACTGCTGACAAATATAGCAAGAGACACCTCATCTCTGAGGTGCCTCTCTAACAATGCCACGATGAAATAATCTAATCAGCGTTCATTTTCGTTTAGGATTTCCAGCATCTCTTTTGGCGTCACCACATAGGGCTTGACCGGGAAATGCTTGATGTTGCCGGTTACAAGATAAGCGTCGGTAGTTTCTCTTGCTTCCATAACCACCTCATAGAAAATTGCGTCGTCGGGGTCGGGAACATAGTCCTCAATCGTGGCGGCATCCAAAAAGATACCCCGCTTAATCAAGCCTGTCAGCGCAATTTCAATGTCCCGGCGGTCAAACTTAAATTTAGGGCGGTGCAGAACATCGTTGTATTCGTTCAGAATATCCTCATGCAGCAGAGGAATTACACGCCCCGCAAGAGCTTCTTGCAGAATCATACCGGGAACGGAGGAAATGTTAAACAGAGCGGAAACCACTACATTCGTATCAAGTACAACATAGTATTTCATGGTTACGCTCCGTTCCGAGCATTTCTTGACGCACGGTCAGCCCGGGACGCTGCAATTTCAGCATTGATCTCATCCAGCGACATATCGGCCGTGCCGTTCTGCTGTGCGGCTTCACTCAGGCTTTGCACGGCGCGGATCGCCCGCTCAGCTCTGTATTCCTGCTTGGGCAGCGTCATGGAAAAGGGAACGCCATTTACCACGACAGAGCGTTTCAAAAACATTCGGATAGCGGTGGGAAGGTCGATGCCGAGTTCATCGTAGACAGCGGCAGCCTTAGCGCGGAGATCATCGTCAACACGCACCTGCATAACACTTGTAGACATAAAAGCACTCCTTTCAAATATAATTGTATTGGTTTACAATGCAATTATATTCTATTATACGCAAAAAGTCAAGCGTTAGCCCTTGCGTATTCCCTAATGCGTTTTAATGCGCACAAAAGAAGCAGACTATGCAAGGAAAGCCGTGTGCAGCCGCTTCGGCTATTTATAAAATGTGGTCTTCTTGAATCAGCAGAATATCATCCCGTCCCTTGGCCTGGTCGAGCATCCGCTGCGTGAAGCCGCTCTTGGAAAACAGGCCGTACAGTATCTTATACCCAGGGAAAGCCGTGCGCAGCTCCGCAGACTTTTTAACCTTTTCCTCCAGTTCGTAATAGACCGTCGCATCCACCGGCTTGTTGTGGTACTTGCATTCCCCGGCGAATACCTGCTTCTTCTGGTGATCCACCGCCATCACATCGATCTCCGTATCGCCGTTGATGTCATTGAGCCAGTAGGAGCCGATGCGGGAGGGCACGAAGTCCACCGCCTTGCTCCGGCACAGGGAGGCAAAGATATCTTTGCAGACGTCCTCGTAGGAGAAGGCAACGAATTTCTGAATAAAGTCCTTCTCCAACTCGTCCAGAACGATCTGCTGATTGTCCAGTTCCAGCTCTCCCTTGTAGGGATAGACATAACGGAACCAGAAGCGGATGAAATTATCTGAAATGAAGTAGAGACCCTTTCGGGACTTCTCCGGATTTTTCTCCGTGACCGGCGTTGCCTTTTTCAGAAAGTCCAGATCGATCAGCGTGGAGAGGTAGGGCGTCAGCGAGGATGTTTCCATGCCCAGGGCGCCCGCGATCTTGCCCAGCTTGTGGTTGCCGTCCGCAATAGCGCGAATGATGGAGAAATAGCTGTTCGCGGACTGTACCTCGTCTTTCAGCAGGAAGTTCGGCTCCTCATAGAGAAATCCATTCTTGGACAGTACAACTTCCTGAATCTGACGGTAGAGGTCTTCCCCGGGCTCAAAAAACTCCAGATATTTCGGGACGCCGCCCGTTACGGAATACTGCTCCACCGCATGGGAGAACGGCTGCCCCTGCACGGCATAGAGGTCTGTAAACGGCAGCGGCTTCAAGCGAATCTGCGCGCTGCGCCGGCCATAAAGCGGACTATCGTGAGAGAGGGCATGCTTCTGCATCATGCTGATCAGCGACCCGCAGAGGATCAGCATAACATTACTGTCCTTCAGGATCTCGTCCCAGGCATTTTGCAGAATGGACGGAAAGGCCGCGTTTGTCTTGACCAAATACGGAAACTCGTCAATGACCAGCACCTTCTTTTCCCCCGGCCGGTAGTTAGCGATCTCCCGGAACAGATCCAGCCAGTCTGTGAAGGTGACCCTCTGCAGCATGGAATTTCCAGTGACCCGGGCTACCACGCCGGCAAGACGCTTCATGCTCTGGGACTCCACTTCCTCTGTCGCAAGGAAGTAAAATGCCTGCTTATCTTTGATGAATTCTTTGATCAGCGTTGTCTTTCCGATACGGCGCCGACCATAGATCACAACAAAGCTGCCATCCCGGCGGAATTCCTTTTCCAGCGTATTCAATTCTTCTTTTCGTCCGATAAAGTTCACCTGTGCCACCTCCAGCATCTGCGATTGATTTATGATAAATCATATTATGATAATCTTGTTTATATTATACGCAATTTTCTGAAACTGTCAAGCGGTCTGCTATATGCGGGCCGCTTTTTCTATTCTTTACAAAAAGTTCAAATTTTAAGGGGACGATACCCCCCTTGAGCGGCGCGTAATACTACGAGGGATTTTTAAGGAGGCTCCCATGGATCAAATCAAACGAAACCTGTATGAACTGCTGTTCAGCTGCAAAGGAGACTGGCGTAACGCCATTTATGTCCCCTGTGGGCCGTGCCCACATCCCTGCAAGGTTGACTGCTCCGGTTGTCTCGCGGCGATCCGACAGGATGGCGCGCCGTTGCTTGTCGGCGTTCGGGAGTTCGAAGAAGAAACCGGAGAGCGGATCGATCCGGGAGAATGTATCGGAACGCTCAGCAAGGACGCCTTCTCCTCCCTCTTTTCCAGATACTTGATTTGGGAAATGACCAGTTCTGAGCAGTGTCCGATGGAATACCTCACAGATTCATCACTTTGCACCCTCGTTCCAAAATATCAGAAACAGAAAGGAGATCTTGCATGAAACGAATCAATATTACCTGCCCTGCCTGTGGTTCCAAGGCGTATCTTCGCCCGGCCAGCGTGGTTTATGGCGATAAGGCCCCAGACCCCGATGCCAAATACTATGTCTGCGGGCGGTACCCCGCCTGTGACTGCTATGTGGCCGCGCACCGGAAAACGATGCTGCCCATGGGGACGCTGGCGGATAAGGCCCTGCGGAAAAAGCGGCACGATGCACATGTGGCCCTGGACAGTCTCTGGAAGAATGGCATCATGAGCCGAAAAGAAGCCTACCGCCTGCTGCAGCTGTCTATGGGGCTTCCCGCCGAGGATGCGCATATCGCTAAATTCTCCGCTGCGCGCTGTGACGAGGTCATTGCGCTCAGCCGCAGGTTTCGCGCCGCCGCAGCAAGAGCGGCATAGCAAAATCAAACACAGAAAGAAGGGAAATCATGAGTATGGAATTTACCTTGAACGATCTCCAGCGCCAGAGAGTGGAGGATCACCTTGCGCTGGTAGAACAGGTGCTTCGCCGCAGCATCAAGACCAATGAGACGGTGGACGGCATGGGACATGATGATCTGTACCAGGAAGGCTGTATCGCGCTTTGCCGCGCGGCAGTTTCATACCGGGAGGAAATGGGAGCATTTCCCGCTTACGCCAGAACCGTTATCCGAAATTATTTGCTGGATCGCTGCCGTGAGATCCAATCTGCGCGAAAAAATCTGCCGTTGTTGTCGCTGGATGCTTTTGCCGAGATGGGAGCGCCGGAGCCGGTCAGCCCTTTTCATACGGAGGATCTGATTTCTAATGTTTCCTCCGACGCCCTGCTCTCCCATTTCAGGAACCGCTACCACGGCACCGCCCGGCTTGGGATCGAAGCGATGGAGCTGCGGGTCAGAGGCTACAGCTGCGCGGACATTGCCAAACTGTATCAAAAGAAACCAAACTACATCGGAGCCTGTATCTCACGGGCGGCGGGAAAGCTGCGCCGGGAGCGAATCGTGCGGGAGTTTTATACCGCCTGCACGGAACAGGATATCAAGAGCGCATAAGGAGGAGTTCGTATGGCAGAAAAAACACTTTATACGGCATTGGGACATTTCCGCTGCCGAAACGATGGCGGGAGCCGGCGTTATCCGGTCATTCTCATGGATCACCGTGAGTTCGGAATGGATCCGCAGGAGATGACGCTTTGGACTGCCCTGTGTTGGCGTCTGACAGACCGGCAGCGTGCAGAGGACTTCTATGAACAGCTCTCCAACGGAATGGAGCTTTTCCCTCGACGCAGCTTTTCAGACTGCCTTGACCGGCTCGTAACACGGGGGCTTGTTGCCAAGGGCAGCGGCACGATGGATTTTGACGCGCTCTATGACCTTCTCGGCGAGCTTTATGTTGTTCCCATCTCAAGCAGCTTTCCCCTGAAGGTGGTGACCTTTCTGAAACTGCTGTGCAGCGGAACGGCTCCCGGGCCGGCTGCAGCGCTCTTTCGGCGAGACCGGCGCACAGAGCCGGAACGGCACATTATGGCACTCAGCCGCTGTACACCGCTTTCCACGGCGGAGCTGATCCAATGCGCGGAACGTGATATTTCGGCTGCCGTCGGCAGTCAGCAGACGCTTGCGCTGCTGTATGGAGATCAGGAGACGACCAGCGACAACATCGTATCGGAAATGCGGACTGCCGCAGCGTGTCAGTCTGTGACAGCGGCGGTTGCCAATCTCTATCTTCGCAAGCAGGTCATCTTTGAGAGGGCTTGTGCATGAGCGGGTTTGAAAACTGGCCTGCTCCAATCCTGCGGCGGTGGCTCTTATCCGCCGCCGCAGGGCCGGTCATTTTCCTGATAGGGCTGGCAGGCCGCATTGCCCTGCACGACCCAACGCTTCTGACGCTCAGCACCTTATTGGCATCCTGCATAGTCGTTCGATGTATTCTTCTGTTTCAAGCGATCCGTCAGGAGGACTATGAAACGGTGGAGGGCGTGTGTGTCGCCATCAGGCGAGCGTCCTTGAGAGGTCACCAGCGTATCCGGCTGATGGATGATTCCGGCACTGCGCATGACCTCCTGCTGGATCGGCGTCAAAGATTTCTGATTGGCAGCAGTTACCGCGTCTATCTTCAAAGCCCTCCCGGGGCCGCGCTGCCGGGAGCAAGGATCCCCCATGGCGCACTGCTGGGGCTGGAGGAGATTGAGGAGTGCCGGGCCGAATCGGAGATAGACTGTCAGGCTGCTGCACAGGAAGACTCCAATAAACCGCCCTTGCGCTCCGCTGTCGCTCCACGCACCGGCTGACACAGCCGGAGGAAGGACGGAGGCATGACGCGACACAGCTTCATCCAGATGTCGAAGCTGTCCAATGTCAAGGGGCGTATTTCCTATATCACCAGCCCCGCCAGACAGGAGAACCTGTACGCCACCTATCATACCGCCGATGCCGCCTTCTGGACTTCCCTCGCAAGGGAAAACCAGCAGGAGTTCAAGCGGAGCGGCACCGAGGGGACGTGCATCGAGGCGCGGGAGTTCATCATCGCCCTGCCGGAGAAGTTCACACGCTATGACCCGCAGCGGGTTCTGACAAAGTTCACAGAGGAATTTCAAAAGCGGTATAACGTGGAGTGTGTGTCCGGCCTACACCACAACAAGGCCAAGACCAACTACCACATCCACCTGATTTTCAGTGAGCGGCGGTTGTTGCCGGAACCCGTAGTCAAGGTCGCCACCCGGAATATGTTCTATGACGAGGTGGGGAAGCACGTCCGCACCAAGAAGGAGATCACCGGGGAGGATGGGCAGATACGCCCCGGCTGTACCGTCATCAAAAAGGGCGAGGTCTACGAGAGCCATATGTTCAGCGTTAAGGACGCCCGCTTCAAGCAGGAGGGCTTTGTGGCTGAGGTCAAGGAGTTCTATACCGGCCTTATCAACCGCTATATCTCAGACCCGGAGCAGCAGCTAAAGGTGTTTGACCCGCAGAGCGTATATTTGCCCACCAAAAAGATAGGCAGGAACAATCCCAAGGCGGAGGAAATCAAAGCGGACAACGCCGCCCGTCAGGAGTGGAACCGAACGGCGGATATGGCGCTTTTGACGGGCATATCCGAGGCGGAGATATTGGAGGTCAAGCAGGCTGAGATACACGAGAAGGTCAGGCAATCCATCCATCAGGCCGGGTGGCTCCCGCACCTGTTCCGGGCCATCGTGGGCAAGGCCAGGGCCTTCCTGCAAGGGCTGATCCGCCAGCGGGCAATGCCGCCGAAGCCCACGCTGGACATTGATATGGCAGAGTTCCGTGCCATGCGAGGTCTGATGATACGAGTGAGGGACGAGGCCACGAGCATCCGATACTTGCAGGAGGATGTGCTGCCAGACTTGAAGCAGCAGCTTGCCGCCGCCACGGGTATCTTTAAGACCAGAGAGCGCAAAGACATCGCTGGGCAGATACAGCAGACAGAGCAGGAAATCAGCCACAGGATGGATGCGCTTCCCTCCATCGTCCAGGCGGAGGGTTATCCCGATGTGCAGACATTTACAGCCACCTACCGCAAGGCCGAGGCCGTTGTCAGCCAGCATAACCGGGAGTTGGCCGAGTGGGAGCGGAAGGTGCAGGAGCGCCAGCGGCCCGCCGTAAAAGAGCGGCCCCCAGAGCCGAGAAGCGTCCGGGAACGCCTGCGGCGGTTGCAGGACGAGGGCAAACGGCAACAGCCACAGCCACACAGGAGGGCAGTTGACAGGGACAGCAGATGATAGAGAACGCCGCCGCTATGGTGCAATCCATAGCGGCGGCGTACATAAACAGGAGCCAGTTTGTAGGTTATATACTGTTTTATGTGCTATAATTTTCTTGAAAATTTTTGTGCAAATTCGGTCTGCTGATTTGTTATATATATGAGGCCTCAAGAGGAAGCGGAAGGGGGTGCGCCGATGGAGCAAGAAACCGTGCTGGAGCTTTTTGACCGTTATGCGGATATGGTGTATCGTATTGCTCTCAGTTATCTCCGCTCTCCGCAGGAAGCGGAGGACGTTGTGCAGACTGTTTTTCTTAAACTGTTGGAGGGCGGCATGATAGTTTATCCCGGCAAAGAGCGTGCGTTTCTAACTAAGGTTACGATTAACCATTGTAAAAACCTTCTCACCGCAGTAAAGAAGCACGAAGCCATTCCTTTGGACGAGGCTGTTCTGCTGATACAGCCGGAGGATCGGGACATATTTTATGCGGTCATGGAGTTGCCGGAAAAGTATAGGGCCGTCGTGAGCCTACACTACTTTGAGGGCTACTCGTTTCGGGAAATCTCAGAATTTTTACACATCGGCATCTCAGCCGTTTCCATGAGATTGCATCGGGCCAAAAACATCTTAAAAAAGCAACTTGGGAGGGATTGATATGGAGCGAAACTTCAAGCGCATTTCTGATGGGCTGAAATTGCCGCAGGAGAGCCGGGAGCGTATTCGTTCCCAGCTTGCCTCCTACCAAAAACAATCGGAGGACATTCCTATGAAAAAATCGACCTTAAAATCTCGTGTGCCGTTGATTGCCGTCGCTGTTGTTATGATGATGGCATTAACGCTGACCGCTGCCGCAGCGGTGGTTGTGCATCTGTTCAGAAATGACATCATCGTGTCCAGCAGGGATGACATTCCCATGCCTTCAAGTGAAAATGGTGCTCCTGGTGCTGTTGCTATCGACGGCCCCGGAGGAAACCCGCCCGCCACTTTGGAAGAAACGATAAAATCTAATCGGTTCAAATCGGACGATTGGGTTGCGGGCGAACGCATTAACGGCGGAGTAGTATCTGAATACCATCAGTGGGACTCCGTAGAGGTTCTGAGCAGTGATCCAGTTCTCCGCAGCCGCCGCATTGGTCGGGAGGATGGCGCGGAGAAAATGGAGTATACTGCCGAAAACCCCGCAAATCTTCTGGACACGCTGACAGGTCGCGTTACCTTTGATTTGGAATGGGTGAACGAGCATTATGATTATGTTCCAGATGCCAACTTGTCCTTTGTCGTGTCCGATGCAAAAGGTGATTACGTCAGCGAGAACTTTGACGCCCTTTACGCAAAGAAGAACGGCAGCGGATATGTCGATTTCAAAATCGAAAATATCGCACAAGCCGACTATTTTGTCCAAGCGTATGTCATTGATGGCAGCTACGAAACCGCCTATTATTACACGTCCGTTGATGGCCATGAATTCCTGATTGAAATGGACAACGGGCACGTTTGGGCGCAGTGCTGTACAAGCCATGCCAATGTCAGCTTGCATGGTGCGTATCTGACCACGGACGAAGTGGAAGATATTCTGGACAATCTCTCTCTGGCTATCAATGAGTAAAGCGTGTTACAGCAGAAGCAGGGGCCGCCCGATTGGGGCGGCCCCTGCTTCGCTAATCTGTTAAGCGTAAATCAGCTCACTGTTTACAATTTCCATTGCACTTGCTTGGATATTGTTCATCTTACCGACCCATGTCATTTGGTCGGCAGCTTTCAGCGCCTCGGTGATACCTTGGGATCGGGCCACCTGTTCAATAATGGTATCTAACCGTTCTTGTGCCTGCTGGTCAATATCGGCAAGGTAGCTGTTCAGTCTGCCGTTGAGCAACAAGGCATTGTATAAAGCTGGGTGGTATTCTTTGATATACCGCTTGTGCCGTTGCCCCCATATACCGACAGGCTGTTCTTCTTCAGTGGGTACAGTCAAACAGGGAAAATAGTAGTCGCCAATCAGTTCATACCAAAGGCCGTTGCCTTCGTCAAAAATGTACTTGTCCATATCGAAATCCTCCGCTATAATATATTCGCACATACGTCACAGTTCCCCGATTGCCACGCTGTTTTATAGTTTGTTACCAGTTTTTCCTTCCCTTGATTTTTCCCTTGTGCGAGGTCAAGTTAAGGACAACAATGCGTGAAATCAGATAAAGGGATACGGTGGGGACAATGCGAAAAATCCTTTATTTGCAAGGCTTTCGGAGGATTTTATTAAAAGACTGCAACCACTAATGAGCGGCTATGAAATCGTGTGGTTCAAATCGAAATTCAAGGTTGTATTACCGTCCCTGAAGAGGTCTCGGCGGATGAAGTGATCGATAAATTCATTGCATTCGTTGAGAAAAATGAGTGGAGTTTTGGCGGTGGGTATAGGACGATTATCGACGGATACTACATGAACGAAGATGGTACACGAGGGAAATCTATCCTTGATGAGTGAATAGCCTTAACTGTGAAAGAGGAGTATTGGAGAAACATATATTTGTCGAACGGGAGGTGCGTTCATGAAAGCCATTGACATACATGGTATGACCAATATGGAACTTGTTCGGGGAGAAACCGACGAATGGTACTGGGCAACAGACTATATTCACGGGGACCTCTATGAAGCGGAAGAGCTATTCCGACAGGGACATCCTGTGCGGAGCAACAGGCTGTATCTCATCCACTATCCGGACGGTACGGTTTATGAGGCAGTCTCAAGCACAAATCGGAGTCATTTCGACTCCGATTTGTGCTTTTTGCCGCCGTTCGCTCGGCGGATTTTCCGTTGTTTCCGTCCAGCCCTGCCCGCTCCAATCCTATTCTGGGTCAAAACTGGGTCAGAGGCTGTAATATCCGGAGGGACTGGCGAACTGCAACCTTGCGCCACAGTCCACACTATCTATCCTCATACCACAAATGGCGTAAAGGCCAGCGTTTCGTGGGTGTATTTGTCCATCACGGCAGTTGCTTCGGCCTCGGTGACAGAGTGAAAGTCACCACTGTTGACATACTGATCCGCTGTGACGGAGTAGCGCCATGGTGAGCCGCCGGAACCGTCATCCAGATACAGCAGCGTTTCCAGATGCTGTAACTCTCCGCTGGTATAGCGGTAGTAAGAGTAGCTGCTTTCAAATGCGCTGCTGCTGCCTTCGTTTGCCAGACTGCCATCGGTGCAGAGATACCAGCGGTTACGGTTCCAACCGTTGACCACGCGGACGGCTCTCGTACCGCCATAGCGGTAGATGTTGAAAATCGCGGCGTGTCCTTCATCCCAATTCGCACCGAGCAGCAGTTCAGGGATCCCATCACCGTCAAGATCGCGCAGCAGCCAGCCGGGTGTCTGGTAGTAGTCGTTCGCTGTCAAAAGATCAGAACTGAAATCTGTTTCGGTGCCGTGTGTACCGGCGAGGCGGAGATCGCAGATATTGGCCAACACCACATCGTACTGGGGGTATCCGGTTACGCGGGGCCAGAAAGTAAACACCGCACCTGCAGCAAGATAGCCTGTGGAAACGGGAGATTCTGTCAATGTAACGATCAGACGCCCGGTCCCGTCTGCGGTTATGTCTGCCGCGAGAGTGCCGCCAATATCCGCAGTGCCGGAGATATGCAGGATATTCATCTGCGGGTCATAGCTTTCTGCTGTATTGTCGACAGAAGTAAACTTATAGATGCCAAGGTATACCTCATAGCTGCCATCGGTGTTTTTTCGGATTGTCAGACTGGAGCCCATGTCATCGGCGTAGCTGCCGATGAGGGCATCTGCCGTACTGCTTTCATTTTCCACACGGAAGCTCTCCGCCATCATGCGAAGCTGCGTTGCCTGCACTTCAACCTCTGACTCGTCCGCATTGTCGTAGCTCCAATGAGTTTCTACCCAGTAGCAGGATTCATTGGATAGCACGGGATAGAGGTAGACGATCGTGTTGCTTAACCCTTCCTGTGTGACGCAGCGGTAGTATCCGTCCAACTCTTCTACGGCGTGACCGGCGTTTTGCAGACCGGCCAGCTCATCTGCAAGGCTGTCCTGCTTCACAACGCTAAGGTAAGCGTCGCTGTTGTCAGCCAACCACACGCGAGTTCCGAGATTACGCAGCCATTGACCAACAATGCAGATGCTCCAATCATCCACATAGAAGCGGTTCGCATCGGCAGCTTGCGTATCACCGACCTGAAAACTGTCAGGCAGAGGGGAATCTCCCTCGGTGTACGGCCAAGTGATATGGGTGCTCCGGTAGGTATCTCCGTCAATTCGGATATAGATATTGCCATTGTTCGTAACTGTGTGCTGCACGCCGTCAGCTGTGGTGATGTAGAGTGTCATCGTACTGCCGTTGAACGACTCTGGTTCACTGATATACCGTCCGCTACTTTTGTTGATGAGTGCAACCGCCTCGGCAATTTCGTCTGCATTGAAGTCTTTATACTGCTTGTTGGTCGCCTGCGGCATAATCGTCAATTCAACACGCACCACATCCTCCACGCGCAGATTCTTCGCCCACTTCATCGTTTCGTGTTCCGGATCGGTCAGAAAGCACACCGCTACAACGATGCACACGGTGACTGATGCCGCGACCACCCAAAACGCGGGCTTTTTGTAGTGAAGCGCATTCCGCACACGCTCCTTGACGCCGACTTCGCCGAACGCCAGAGGACAGGCAACGACTGCTTTACGCGGTACGCTGCACGCAAGCAGTACCGTCGAATAAGTCTTAATAGCAGTCTCATTCATGTCGCGGATCACACGCTCGTCGCAGGCCAGTTCAATGTCGCGGCAGAGCAGCGCATAGGCGAGCCACAGCACGGGGTTGAACCAGTAGACAGCCAGCAGCGCGAAGCCCAGTGGCTTCCACCAGTGGTCACGCCGCGCGAGATGCGCTTGCTCGTGCGCCAGTACATTCTGCCGCTGCACCTCGTCCAGAGTGGACGGCAGATAGATGCGCGGTTTTACGACGCCGAGAATGAACGGCGAGGAGATGGCATCACAAAGGTAGATATTTTCCCGCACACGAAGCGATACGCTTACACGCCGCCGCAGCCGCAGGTAACTCACGAGTGCGTAAGCAAGCATCGCCGCGAGGCCGATGAGCCACGCCCAGCCTGCGATATATGCCCCTGCGTAGAGCGGGTTGACGTTGGCTGTCGGCACGGCGGCAAAATGCTCGCTGAGCGAGGGATTCACTGCGTTGTCGATGATGTTCACGCCGCTCGTGATGGTTGGCGCAGGGTCAAACTGCACGACCGCGGGACTGACCGTTTCGGCACTGGGGATCAGGCTCAAAGCACTTTCGATGGAAAATGGCAGCATAAGCCGCAGCGCGACGATGCCCCAAAGCAGAACATTCATCCACTTGGGCGAACGCTTTGATATCAGGCGCAGTACCAGCACGGCCAGCACCAGCCAGCTTGCGGAAATGCTCAGATTTAAGAGCTTCAAAAAGACGGCGGCCATAGGCTCACTCCTTTCCGCAGTGGTCGATCATGCGCTGAATTTCCGCAATGTCCTTCTCCGAAAGAGATTTCCGTGTGGTAAAGGCGGCAAGAAATGCGGGAAGGGAACCGTCGAAGGTGTCCTCCACAAATTTCTCACTCTGTACGGCGTTATAGCCCTCCTGTGAGAGAAGGGAAGTAACCGTGCCGTTTTCGTTCTGAAAAATACCGTGTTCGCAGAGCTTTTTCAAAACCGTGTAGGTCGTAGATTTTTTCCATTGCAGTTCCTGTTCACACAGCTTTACCAGTTCGCCGGAGGTCAGCGGCTCGTGCTGCCAGATGAGTTCTGCAAAATGCGTCTCAACAACGCCCAGTTTGTAACCGTCCATGTGTGCCACTCCTTTTTTACCAATCTACTTGTGATAGACTCCCGATACTTGAAGTCTATCACAAGTAGACTGCATCTGTCAAGCACATTTTGCACCATTGGAATCAATGATGACCACCCGGCCTCAGAAAACGGCAAATGAACCCTTTTGACAAGCGGCCGTCCAGCGTTTCAGCAACACACAGAGCACACCAAGAGTGGTGATACCACCCCTGCCTCGCACGCACAGAAAGCTCTGAGCGCAGGGTGTACAAGCCGCAACTTCGACAAAAGTAAAAAGATCACGCAGCCCAGCGGGGCCGCGACGCCTCGGGACAGCGACGCGCATAAGCGCATCGCTGTCCCGCAGGCTTTCTGCGTCCTTCTGGCGTACACCCGGCCAAGACCCAAAAGCGGCAAAGTTTGTCGTTCTGATACCCGGCCCGGGGATGTTTGTGAACGTGCGGAACGCTCCGAGGGTATAGTGATCCATCTGAAAACACAAAAACACTCCGCACCATGCGTTCTGTAAACGCACGGTGCGGGGTGTTCGTTCAATTATGCGGCTTTTGTCAGATACACGATCCCGGCGGCTAAATCTACCTGGTCAATGTCATATCCTGCGTTGTAGATGGTATTGGAAAGCGGTCTGTCCTGCGCCGGATATCAATAGGAAGCGTACTTGTACGCCGACTTGCAAAGCGGCTTGCCGGTCAGTTCCTCCACCTTGGAGAACGGCAGCGCAATCGCTTCTTCACCCTGCACGGAGAGGTAGGGCAATTTTTATTAGTAGAGGAATTCTCCAATGTGCTGGTACGTCTACCGAGGCAATGAAAGCAACCAATACTGAATATTCCACTTGGGCGTTACACAAGTTTCAGTCACCGATGCCAACTAAACCATACTTATTTTTAATTGCAACATCACATACATTATTTAATCCTATTGCGAAATTTTTAATTTTATTCAAAGTTATACCATATCGGGAGATCAACGTGTTTTCTTTTGCACAATTCTCAGTAATCCATTGCAATATAGAACCTGAAAAAATCTTTATTTTGCAAACTGAGCTTGCTTCAAGATACGTCTCTCGATATGGGTCAAACCTGTAATAAATTTCATAGTGCAGGAACTCATCCTTGAAATCGTACAAGAAATTGTCTATACCCTCAAACTTTTCGACGAAATGAGTTTTAATTGCCTTTTTGGGTTTAGTTGACAGTAGTTCAAGTGCTTCATTGGTATCTTTTGCAGCGACGATCAGTAGAGACATTACCTCTCTATTCCTCCTTATTTTATCGGATAAGCAGTAACCACCTTACCGTACTCATCAATGACAACCTTCATTCTGTTCAGGCTTTCACCTCCTTCTGTGCCTATTTTTTCTCCGAAATTTTTAATGAAAACAAAACTTCAGTTACACGCAATCATTTTCTATGTTTATAAATAAAGATAGCCAGAGCATACCCTATCAGAAAGCAGACACCAATTATACACCACACAAGAGCAGCAATAACATTACCACCAAGGAAAAAACCTGAATCCGATGTTAGGGCAATGATAGCAAAGGCAAGTGTTATAACAAAACAATAGATCGGAATATATCGTAAAATTTTGTGTTGTGTTCTACATCCAACAAGGAATTGAATAAGAAAGGCGATGAGAGCAGGCCCTCCAAAATAAAGTAGAATATCCATACTAACCTCGCTCCTCACTTTATTCGGCAGGTATTGCTTCTTCCCGGGTTTTGTACTGAGAAAGTGCGCTATCGTATTTTTCGCCAACTCGACGATAGTGCCGTTCAAGGAGATAAAGAGCGAGTATCAAAACTGCACTGGAAAGAATGACAGCAATTAGCCAAATAGAAATTCCCGTACCACGATCTGCAATTCCAAGAAGATCAAGAATTAGAGATGGTAGCCCATAATTAACTGACAGAACGCTGCAAATGAGCACACAAGGGATGCCGCAAATTATAAGGCGGGATTTTATGGCATACAAACTTTCCTGGCCATCTACGCAGATCATAGAGTATAAAGCGGACAAAATAATAGCGGAAACCATGCAAAGTAAGGTTTGAGGTGTATTCAATCCACTTGCACGAAATTGAGGAAAGATGGCCCGTGCAAAGAACAAAGTTTGGAGCAGGCCAAAGATAAAAAAGAACACCGTAAAAAAGCGCCAAATAATTGAGCGATAGTTATTCACCTACATAACCCCCAATGCTATCTTTATATTGCTTGAATATTGCCGTGATACAATAACTTTTTCTCCGTTATCCATAGTAAGCAAGAGCCTGGCACCAATTTCTGGCCGAATGGATTTTGTCCGTTTCAAATTGATAATAACTGCCTTCGATGCTCGGAAAAAAGATCTGTTTTTCAAATGGTTTTCTAACTCATACAGTCGCTTATCCGTTTCGTATATCTGTTGCTCGGTATAAATGAATGTCTTGCGATCCACCGACTCGATATACAAAATATCATTCAAAGCAATTTGAAAAAGTTCTCCTTGCCGCCGACAGCACAATTTTGTGTTGAGAGAATCCAATGCAGATACAATTCTTTGAACATTTTCATCTTCGGCCATACAATTTATGATGACTTTAATTTCTTGAATATCAGCCTGTATGTTAATTGCTACTTTCAATTTTCACCCCTCCCCCTATATGTATTTTATAAAAGGCAAATCAGTTTTTCAAGACAGAGCGACTCAAGATGCACCAAACAGCGACAGAGTTGCAACCAAACCCTATTTGCGCCAGTTTTGGGGCAGCGCACTAACGGCAAGCAATGCAAGTGTATTGACACTTGCAATTTCCGCGCTGCAGAAATGCTTGTTGGGGTGCCCCCAAACCCGCTGGACTTCTGGCCACCGTGACCAGAAGAAATATTGTCTGCGTCGCCGTCCCTATCGGGTCTGCTCCTTATTGCGCTGGTTGTCCATCAGCCCGCGCAGATGATCCACGCTGCCCTTGACGGCCACCAGCTCCCGCATATCCTGCTGGGCCTTGCGGTATTCCAGATAAAGAGCTTTTTTCCGCGCTGCCAGTTGGCGGCGTTTTTCTTTTAGTACGTCCATTTTGGGGAGCTTCTCGCCGCCCAACAGCTCGGCCATCGTTGCCTTGGCCGCCCGGTAGTCTGCCAGCCCCGCCTCATGCTCGGCAAGGTATTTCCGGCTGTACTTGGCGGCCTTGTACCCATCGAACGCGGGGCGGGTCTTTGCGTACTGCACTACGGCGGCCATCAGATCAGACACACGGGAAAGCTCGGCCTCGGTTTGTTGAATGTCCCCGGCCAGCGTGTGAAACCGCTCCGTAGCGGCATCGGTCTTTGCGGCCAGATCGTCATATTCAAATAGCTGGTGCTCTTTCAGATATTGCAGCGCAGCCGCCATCTGTTTAAGGTTATACACCTTGGCCCAGCGTTCATAGGCAGGGCCTTTACCCTGACGCATCCTCTCCTGAATATCGATCAGCAGATTGACACGGCGGGGCGCGGGCGCTCTCCGTGCCGTGGCCTTTCGCGTGGGAGCCTTGCCGTCAATGACGGCCTGCACGTCCTCGGGGCCGTAGCCGTCCCCCAGCGTGGATGCCCGGAAACGGGCCGCCCGCTGTTGCCCTGGCACAAGGAATGAGATCACGCCGCCGCGCCCGTGCTTGACCTGTATGCCCGCCGTTTCCATGCGCCGGAGAAAATCTGCGAAGTCCTCGGGGCGCTCCGTCAGGGCTGTGTCAATGGCAAAGCGGATCTGTTCTTTCTGTGAGAGCTTTTGATTTTCGCCCAGCCATTGAGGATCATCTTCTCAAGGACACTTGATGCCGCTGCTTTGCAAACATCTGCCTCAAAAAATAACAAAGCGGCGATTGACTTGTTACAGTCAAACGCCGCTATCGTTTCTATCGTTATAATATGCCGATTATTGTAACGATTAAGCTGCCTTTGCTGATTTATCAGAATAATCGTCAAGTCATTCTGACAATCTGTACCTAACCGCAGGGCCAGAACCAGGTTTAATAATCTTATTCATCGCAGAAAAGTTTCCCTTCCAATCCCTGCAAAAAAACAATGACCCAACACGTATTTACTAAATGGAAAGGAAAATCACAATGACTTTTGCAAAAACCTTTGGGCAGCGCCATGTCCTCCGCTTTCTGGACAGCCATGTTAATCTTTTTGGCTGCAGGGTCACCGCGGCATCTCCTGTCGGTCTGCGGGTGACCGATGGTGTACACCAGCTCTGCCTGAAAAGCACAGACGGCTGCATTCAGCGTGAAGATGATCCGAACAGCGTAGCGCCGGAAGTCATTGAAGTCTACGGGAGCACAGCGCGCCGAACCGCTGTGACTAAACGCGGGGAATTGAGCCGGATGCCCCGCAGGCTTACGTTGCAGCAAACTGCGGAATTGCCGGAAAGCCTCTTGCGTCACTTTCTCTCGCACCCGCAGCTCTCCGATGTTGATGTGCGCCGCCTTGTGGATACCGGAAGTGTGAATGAGGACGCTTACACGAGTATGCTCCTATGGTTTCTTGCGGCAGGCGGTGATGGGCACCGGCTCATTTTCGGTGGCTGTGACGAAGTAGGTGCCTATATGAAGCTGACCCTCTGGCACAACACCGCTCATGCGGAATCCTTCCAGTTCTATCTCAGCGATTACCCCTGTCCCGGCTACGCAGAATAAAAGGAGCTTGCTTATGAACACGGAAAAATTAGGGCAAATCCAGCTGCCCGCCCCGGAGGACTTCGATCCTCACCCCCGTCTGCTGCTCAATGGACGCGGCATTCACGCCGGCGAGACCTTCCATGCGCTCTTTCCGGATGGATGGCGGGAGATCACCATAGAAATGAGCTGGGAACCGGAGGGGCCCGGCTGCTGGTATATCTCCACCCCCGGTTTTACCCACATCTGTCCCATCGGTCTGTTCGTAAAGGAATAGGCCGAGACACAACATCTATAAAATGCGCCGCACGCAAATACTATATATTGTGTTTCTTGCTTGACATGAGCCATATCCTGTGGTACAATGCCCCTGTAAATGAGTTTTGCGCAATTTCCCTTATTAGGGACATGGACTTCAATCCGTGTGTGGAGCGATCCACCTGCGCACGCTGTCAGGTTTGTACGCAAGTGTCAGTAGGACGACTGTACCCTCATTGGGTATCTGCCGCTTTACTGGCACTTTTTATATATAAGTATTGCCCTCGCGGCAGAAAGGAGTTGTATGGCAGAAGTCCATGTTTTCGGTCGGGTGACCAATGACCTTCAGCTGAAAATGAGTCACAGGCAAGTCCCCTATGTGTCCTTCGGCCTGGTCGAATGGATTGGGCGCAGGGATACCGGCCACAGACAGTATTTTGAGGTCTGGGCATGGGGAACGGCTGCGCTGTCTCTAGCAGATGCGGAGATCCACAAGGATTCCCGTATCTGGGTTCAAGGCTTTTTGGAGCTGGTGGACTGCACCAGAAACGGCGGAAGTGAAAAGGACAAGCGGCTGAAGCTCAGCCTGACGGGGTGGCAGACAAAACCTCCCCGCGCAGAGCGAACGCCCGCGCGAAAGCAAAGCCCCGGCGCTGCCCAGCCGCCGCTGCCTCCTGTGGAGGTCGTGGACGGAGATCGGGAACGCCTGCCGGAATAAGCGTATTCCGGCGAAGTGAAAAAGAGGAACCGCGTCATGTGTTTTAAGAGATTCTGGACACATACGCGGTTCCTCTTTTTTTGTTTTCCAGATTATTTTTGAAAGGTGGCAACTGAAATGAAAAAAGAATCTCCCCTTTGGAGCAGTATCTCGCTTCTCATCGGTATCGTGATCGCCATTCTCGCGCTCGTCCGCGGGCGAATACTTCTCCCCCTGCTGCTGGCGGTGTTTGCCCTCTGGCTGCTGTGGTGGCTTTTGACGCAGGCGCTTCCGCTCTGGCGCAATAATCACGCCTACCGCGCAGCTGAGGTTCGGCTCCGCGAGCAGACAACGGCGGCGACTGGCGGCGGTCAACTGGCAGACGCGCTGTTGTGCCATGTAAACTACCGGATCACCGCCATGCTCCACGCCGCATATCCCAATGCCCGTTGGGAATGGCTGGCGGACAAGCCCGCCCACTTTGCGGTGGAGGGCGGCACGGCCCGCATCCGCGTTTATGGCGTCCCAGATTATGATTACGCCGATGTAACGCTGGATCAGAAGGCAAATCTGGACTGCTCTCTTGTCAATCTCTCTCCGCTGGTTGCTGGGACATCGGACACACAGCCGCCAAACCGGCAGCCGGTAAACCCCCGCGTCTGGTTTGAGACACGGGGCCGCGCCGTATTGGAGGCGCTGGTTACCGATCTGAACTCCAGAGGCCACAGCAGCCTGACCGTGCAGGAAAACGGTGAGGTTTTTGTGCAGACCAAGGAAAACGAAGCGGAACCGGCAAAAGAAACCTTTCTGGACTTTCCTGAAAAGGTCTACTGGCCGCAACTGGTCAAGGTTTTGGAGGAAGAAGGCTACGCTGCCGACGCAAGAGACGCGGATATCCTTGTCTCATGGTGAGCGGCAGAGAAAGGATGTGGAACAACAATGAAAACCGGACTTACCATTCAGCAGATGGCGCAGGAGCTTCTGCGTCAGAGCAAGGCCAAGCAGGACTACCTGGTGAACACCGGAAGCCTGTCCCTCTCGGTCACCTCGGACGCGCCGCAGCTCCGTGTCACGGAGAATGGGCTGGATAAGATTACGCCTCTGGATATTCGCCAGACGGCGCACCGCCAGCTGGGAACCTATCTCGGCATTCCGCAGAAGTATTATGAGCTGATGCGCACGGATGCGCCGGAGCTTTTGGCCTATAACGCTAACTACTGGTTCTCCCAGAAAAATGAGCTTCGGACGCTCCGCACGATGGATGGCTGCGCCCGCGCGTTTCTCAGCAACCGTTACCGCCGCATTGACAATCTGGACATTGCCAGTGTAACGCTGCCCGTCATTGGGGAGCTGCCGGAGGCACGGTTCGTCAGCACGCAGATCACCGACGATTTCATGTATATCAAGGTGGTCAATCCCCGCTTGCAGGCGGATGTTGTCCCGGGCGATGTGGTACAGGCCGGCGTCATCATCTCCAACAGTGAGACAGGACTGGGCTCCGTTACCATCCAGCCGTTGATCTATCGCCTGGTGTGCTCCAACGGCATGGTGATCAACGACGCCAAAACCCGCCGCAACCATGTGGGGCGCGCCGCGACCAGCGAGGAGGACTTTTCCATCTATTCCAATGAAACACTGCTGGCAGACGATCATGCCTTTGTGCTGAAAATCAAGGACACCGTCCGCGCCGCCATCTCTGAGGCGAGATTCGCGCAGGCGGTGAATCGCATGCGGGAGAGCACCACAGCCATGCTGGATACCAAAAAGCTCCCCGCCATCGTCAAGCTGGCTTCCTCCAGCTTCGGCATTACGGAGGACGAGAGCAACGGCGTTCTGGAGCATCTGATCACCGGCGGCAATTTCTCCCTCTATGGTCTCGCCAATGCCGTGACCCGCTTCAGTCAGGATGTGGAGAGCTATGACCGGGCAACGAAGCTGGAGGAGATCGGGTACAGCGTCATGACGATGTCGCCCGCCCTGTTCCGGCAGATGAATCAAACGGAACTGCTGGCCGCCTGAGCGGTCGGAATATTTTTAAGGAGGACACGATTATGTACGAACAGACCAATACCATGATGGAAACCAAGACCACATTCCAGATTCCGCAGCTTCTTGACGGAGATGACTTCACCAGTGAGAATCTGGCGGATGATATGGAGGGCCTGCGCCTGAGCTTCACCCGCATCAAGATCCCCGGCGGCGGGCACCTGCAGTTTGAGATCCCGTCCGGAAACCCGGATGTGCCGGACTATGCGCCCTATCTGGAGGGTGTCATTCTCTACAGCCACAACTCCAACGCCTACTGGCCGGAGGGCAGCGAGTACGATGATGACCAGCCGCCCCTGTGCCAGTCCTTCGATGGGAAGGCCGGCTACGGTGAGCCCGGCGGCACCTGTGCGGACTGCGTTCTCAACCAGTTCGGCAGCGACGGGAACAACAAGGGGAAGGCGTGCAAGAACATGAGAATGCTCTATCTGCTGCGCAGCGGTGAGTATATGCCCATCCAGATCGCACTGCCGCCTACCAGTCTGATGCCCTATACCCGCTTCGTCAATGAAGCGTTCCTCTCCCGCCGCCGCAAGGTTTGTACCGGCGTGGTGCGGATCGGGCTGAAGAAGGCCGTCAGCGGCAGCCACGAATACTGCGTCGCCACCTTTACCAAGATCGCCGATTTCGCCGGGGAAGACCTGGCGCATATCCGCGCCTACGCGGATGGCTTCGTGGCGCAGATCAAGGACATCAACGCGCAGAGAGCGCAGGCGGGCGCCGCAGCCTCCAGCATCATCGGAGACGGCGATGCCTCGCATCTGGAGTTGCCTGACAACGGCGCGCACTTTGCGTTAGGGGCGGTCATTGACGGAGAACGGGAAGAACTTCCCGCCTGATACGATCCCCCGCATTGAGGAAGAAAAACGGGAAACAGGGCCTCCGCCGGAGGCTCCTGTTCCCGTCCCTCTGACTGAAGCGCAGCGCCGCTTTGCCGCTCAGTACCACGCCTTGATCTATGGATTTCTTCTGGAAAAGAAGCTGGAGATCCGGGAGTATTATGATATTGCGGCAATCGGTTATCTTCACGCTGTCCAACGCTATTTTACCGAAAAGAGTCTGCACAGATACCGCTTCTCCACGATCGCGTGGCGCTCCATGAACAGCAGCCTGAATACCTTCCGGCGTCAGGAGCAGCGGCGGCAAAGCCATGAGTTTTCCTATCAGGCTGCGCATCCGCCGCCTGACGACGCCTTTGATGCACTTCGGGCAAGATTGCTGCTGCACGACCTGTTTCTCCTCGCGGATAAAGAGCAGGCTCTTTTGATCCGCCACCGTCTGCACGGCTGCAGTCTGACGGAAACCGCGCGGAGGGAAGGCATGAGCGTCAAGCGGGTGCGGCATCGGCTGAAAGCGTTGTACCGCGCCTATTTTACGCAGAAAGAAAACAAACAGAAGGAGTTGTGACCCATGAAAAATATCCGTATTGTTCACGGAACCCTGATGTATCCGCTGGAGGTCGGCAGCCGCGCCCTCATCTTTGAGGAGGGACGGTATCTCCACACCTCTACGGTGATCGCCATTCATGGCGTGACGCCGCAGCAGATCCGTTTTGAGACGATGAACTCCCATTACTGCCTGCTGGCCCCCTCCTCGCCGGTCGCGGCTAATGTGCCGGTGACGGTCGCGGAGCAGGCGGCGTAAAAAACGGTGAATGATGGTTGCATCTTTGCCGGATGATTGGTACTCTAAGCAAGAGGGTCAACCGCTGAACAGGAGGTCACGGAGCTTATGATGTACCCATTTCTCACCATGAACGACCATACTGAGATCGTATATTCTCATTTGCTTGATAGTGGGCGAGTAAAAATTTATGTTGAAAAGTCGGACGAGCATGACGGTTTCCATCATGCAGCATGTTTTCTTCCCGGCTGCCGCTGGGAGGATATTGTCGGCTTCAGTGACGCGGAAATTCAGGAATACCAAAAGGTGATTGAAGCTTCCGCAGAGCAAATCACGCGCCTTGCCGCATCGGGCAAAGGCGGAATGATTGCAGACGAGAGACCGCCGCTTTTCATAGAACATTTTGTTTCTATGGTAAGCACTATTTTGGAAAGGCACAGCACCGTTGTGGTGCTGTGCCTTTCCACTTTATCCAAGGAACAGGAGGTCGAAAAATGTATGTGTTAGAGTTTCGGACTGCCAACCGACATCACACTTGGCTGCGCTGCGCGATCTGTGAAACGAAAGATCCGCTTGAGCGTGTGCGCCGTGGGCAGACGGATATGATGCGCTGGCGTATTCTGCGCCTTCCCGGAACGGTGCAGGCCGCCTGCGCAAAATGGAGAAGCGTGCCGCTGATGCGGTACGGTCAAAAATCCGCATAATGATTTGAAAGGAGCGTTTACCCAACATGAAATACTGCAATCCGGACACCTGCTCAGAATGTCTCTATATCGGAGAGGGTGACAGCATCTGCGAGATCTCCCATGAACTGGTGTTGGACAACTGGCAGAGCGTCCCCCATACCATTCCCCATGAGTGCCCGTTTCGCTGGCAGATTATCCGGCAGCGCCGAAAAGCGGTGCGCAGAAAATGAATGAGACTGTCAAGCAGCCGCTGGAGCTGCCAGCTGCAACCTATGAGCCGCGGTTGTCCGCATCCGTTGATCTGGAGCGAGGCCTTTCCAGTGAGGTTCTGCTGCATGTATTTGATCTCAGCGGCACCCATGAGGTGAAAACCTGTTACGGCGATGTCGTAAAAATCGTCAACGCTCTGCGGGACTACGCAAGGCTGTTGGAGCTGGTGTGCGACGAGTGGGAGCTCGGCGGATTTCACCGGGCAACCTATGAATATCAGGCAGAAAAGCTCCGCCAGATCACGGACAAGCTTCAATGCGGCATCGGCTATGATTACGATGCTGCCGTGAGGAAGTGCCAAAAGCTGCAGGAGAAAAAGTCTCGCAACGCCGATGTGGGAGAGGAGGCGATGGTTCTTGCTGTCAAGCGCGGTTTTGAGCAGGCGCAGGCAAAAGCCAACAAGCCTTCTTCACCCGGTCAGAATGATGATAAGGAAGTGAACCGATATGAATGATATTTTATCCGGCACCTATAAAGGCAACACCTACCGCATTAAGGTGGAATGCTACCCGAATACCCCGGCAATCAAGGTGCAGCTTCTTCCGGTCAACGCCGGAGAGCGCATCACCATGACGCAGAACCTTGGTCAGCCGCTGCCTCGTTATCAGGCATTTCTCTGTGACGGGATGCTGGAGGTGGACAGCACCGCCTTCATGGACTATATGGAGGAAAATGATCTGGGCTACATCGTGGACTACAAGCGTTACAATGCCGATGTATTTACTGGAGTAAACTGCAGGACTGCTGCCGTTTTTCAGTTCCACTCCGCCGCGCTGCGCCGCCTGAACAAAGTCGGCTGCCAGCGTTACGAAGGGGACTATACGCGGCTCAAGCAGAAACACGCCGAGCGCAGAGCCCGGCGCATGGCCGGATAAGAGGCGGTTGTTTATGTCAAAGATTACGGAAAAGATCGCCAAGCTCCTTGCGTTGGCGGAAAGCCCCTACGAGGAGGAAGCCAAAGCCGCGCTGCTGCAGGCCCGGCGTCTGATGGCGGAGCATAAGCTCATGCCGGAGGATATTGAGCCGCAGGCGAACAAGAAGGTGATTCAGGAGTGTGTGGGCGTCACCTGCACGAAGCTCTCTTCGCCGTGGACGGTTTACCTCTCCACGCTCATTGCCGCGCATTACTGCTGCAGGCCCTATCGGAGCTCCGTACACGGCAGCAAGGTTTCGGAGATCGGGTTTATCGGCATGGAGGACGACTTCAAGCTCTGCAAGCTGGCGTTTCTCTACGCCTATGATTGCGTAGCGAGCCGATGCAGGCAGATCCGTACCCAAAAGGGATATCCTGCAAAGGCGCTTCGGGAGATGTGCAATTCCTATGGCTGGGGCTTCTGCCGCGGCCTGTCTGCCGCTTTCCAAAAGCAGGGGGCAGAACATCAGGAATGGGGATTGGTCATGGTCGTGCCGCAGGCGGTCGAGGACGCCGTTTCCAAAATGAAGCGGAGCAGTTATAAGATCTCGCCCCAAAGCAGTATGAACCATCAATACGCAGCCATGGGCTATGCGGATGGGCAGGAATTTGATATGCGCCGCCGGCTGGAGCCTTCGGCGTAATTCTTTACTCCTGACCGCCAATAAAGGGTTTGCGGATGCGTGATAATTATGGTACAGTAGCTTCGTGAAAGGAGCCGATATCTATGCCACATGTTATCTCGAATCGTGACTTCAGCAAGCTGACAGAAGCCTATGCAGGAAAGCCAACTATGGAGGATGTCTATACAAAGCTTGCAGAAGCGGAAACCGACATTCAAACGGGAATGGTGTCCGATGCCATGGAAGGGCTGCATATGCTGCGGGATAAATACGGCCTGTGAGGCAGAAAAGTACCGTATACCTTATGTGGCTCTTTCATGGTAGACAGGAACACGAGAAATTGATATAATTAAGCAAATTGTTTCTTGTTTTGGGAGGTTTAGTATGCCATTACAGGGAGACCAGTTGAGCCGCATGACGATTCGCGGCTTCAAATCCATCAAAAACTGTGATATTTCTTTCGGGAAAATCAATGTGCTCATTGGTTCTAACGGAGCGGGAAAGAGCAACTTTATTTCGGCCTTTTCCTTTCTCCAGAATATTCTGTCTAAAAATCTTCAGGTGTCTGTGGGACAGAGCGGCTTGAGTTCTCTTTTATATAATGGCCGGAAAGTGACCGAGGAGATTGACTTTGAGGTGTTTTTTGGGCAGAACTCTTATGGCTTCGTTCTGGTGCCTACCGATGATAACCGGTTGATCTTCCAAAAGGAATACTTCGGTTATCATGGTGGTTGGGACAATGAAAGCAACATTGGACGCGGGCATAGTGAATCCCAGTGGGAAAGCGGCGCCCATAACGGAATTGACGATTACGTTGTCCCAACCCTGCGCAAGCAGAATTGGCGGGTGTATCATTTCCATGACACGGGTAAGGGTGCCAGAGTCAAGCAGGAGCATAACATTTCCAATAATAAAATGCTGCTGTACGATGCGGCAAACCTTGCCGCATTCCTTTACCGGTTAAAAAACTTTTTCAAGCAGAACTACGATGAAATTGTGGAAACGATCCGTCTGGTCGCGCCTTATTTCGATGACTTTGTTTTGGAACCCCAGGAGGGTAATGAAGAGCAAATCGTTCTGCGGTGGCGCCAGGCCGGCTGCGAAGATATTTTCAATGCTTCTCAGCTTTCGGATGGTACTCTTCGCTTTATCTGTCTGACAACGCTTTTGCTGCAGCCCCATGAGCTGCAGCCAGCTACCATCATCGTTGATGAGCCGGAGCTCGGCCTGCATCCCTATGCAATCACGATTTTCTCTGAGATCGTGCGGCAGCTTTCCAATGAAAAACAGATCATTATATCCACGCAATCTGTAGAGTTGCTGAACGAGTTCGATGTGGAAGATGTCATTGTCGTTGACCGGAGTGATACCGGTTCTGAGTTCAGACGGTTAGATCCGGAGCAGCTCAAGCTGTGGCTGGATGGTGACTACACGCTGGGTGACCTCTGGAAGAAAAATGTTTTGGGAGGTAGACTCTCAAAATGAAAACAATCTACATTTATTGCGAAGGCCCCACAGAGGAGTCGTTCATCAATGCGGTGCTGTACCCTTATTTTCTCGGTATGGGCATTTATGTCTGCCCCATCGTTTGCGAGACGAGACGGGATGCCAACAGAAAGTATCGTGGCGGTGTAAGCCGTTATGCAAAAGTCAAAAACGAGCTCATGATCCTCTGTAAGAGTCATCCGCATGAGTATGTAACGACCATGTTTGACTATTATGCGATGCCCAGCGACACGCCCGGTATCTCCGATGCCACACCAGACATCTTTGAGCGAATTGGGAAAATTGAATCCATCATCAATGAAGATATCGGTGAGCGCAACTGCAGATTCCATTTCATGCTTCATGAATTTGAAGGCATCCTGTTCTCTGAGCCGAATACATTCCATTTGATTGCCAATGATGGGATTGTTGGTGAAATTCAGCGGATCCGAAACGATTTTGAGACGCCGGAGCATATCAATAATTCGCCGGAGACTGCCCCTTCGAAGAGATTGGAGGCATTGATTCCCGGCTATGCGAAGGTAAAGAACGGGACACAGCTTTCTGAGGCGATGGGGCTCGGTGCGATCATGGCGCAATGTCCGCACTTCAAAAAGTGGATCGAGGATATGGTAGCATGGTGAAAGAAGAAAATGCGATCCTGCCCGCACAGGAACTACGCTCTCTGCCTCCCGAACAGGCCCTTTCCGCCAAATTGCTGGCGGCTCGGAATGACCGGAAGCGCGGTGTGCAATATCTGACGGCGGAACAGGTTCTATCCGACATGGATCACGCCATAGTGCGGGACTCCTTGCTTTGAGAACTCAGCTTCGTTTGGAAGGAAACCATTCCTTTCAAACATTTGGGTCACCTGACCTGAAAAAAGAATCGCTGCCGCATGGCAACATATTGCGAAGGACGTACAGACTTGTAAAAAAGTCTGTGCGTCCTTTTTATTTTAGGAGGATGATATGAAACCCACCTATTTAGATGCCGGGAAACTGGCATGGTATCCGGACATCGCCTGCCCTGTCTGCGGCGGTGATGTCAACTCATGGGATAAGCGATGCAGCCGTGCACTGGGCTATCGGCAGATCGTATGCGAGGGCTGTATCTCGGAAGAGTATCAGGTCACGGTGGAAAATCTGCGCTATGTGATGGAAAACCACTTTGGACTGGTTCCGTGTCCGGGGATATGAGCATGGAACAGAATCAACTGACCCGGGATCTCTATGCCGCAGGCTACACGCGGGAGGATCACCCCTCCTTCGTGTATTGGAGTGACTGGCAGGATTTCGGCTATCTCTTTGAGGCTCTATTGAAGTTTACATGGGAAACTCCATGCGGCCTTTTGGTCGATGGCAAAAGTGATCTCGGCCGGGACCTTGCCTGCTGCGATGCTTCTTTTCAAGGTATCGATTACTGCCCGGAAAATGACAATCCACTGCTGCGCTGTCCCTATGAACGCAAGGACTGTCCACACAGCATCAGCGGCTTTCCTGTCCCTCTCTGCCCCTGCCACACCACTGGTAAGCGATATTCCTACGAGCAAAGCGCCGAGAGGGTGGAATCGGAGAGAAGTGAGAGACAGCACCGGCAGTACATGGAGATTACCGGCGGAGCCTACTGCGCCTGCGTGGTTGGCGGTAATGGCTATGATGGCGGCCATGTCGAAGTCCAATACGATGTGGAGCAGTGTATTCGCTGCCGCTGCCAGAATCCTGTCTGCGTCATTCGCAAGCAGAAGCGGGACCTGAGCCGCGCCAATATCTTTTATGATGTGCGCCGCACATGGATCACCCGCATTGGCTTTCTGGAGGAAAAGAAAGTACAGGTGACAAAGGGCGAGCGTGTGTTTCCCCATCCTGTGGCCCGAACGGACGCGGAGATCTGGCTGGAAATGAAAAAGGCGCACTTCAACCCGCTTTGGAGCAGCTCTGTGATCGACTCCCCGCACCTGACACCAGAGGATCGGCGGCAGACATTTTTCAGCAAAATGCACCGCCGGTACGGGGAGTATGATTACTTTGAATTTCACTATGATGTGGAGAATATCCGCATTGCCAAAAGTGAGCAAAGGGATCTTCTGCAGGATCTGCGGGATGTAGCGGACGGCTTGGAGGTCGTCCATGCGGTCGATCTCAAGAAGGAGCAGGCTGCCAAAAAGCGGGAGTCCCGGCAGCGGCGCAGGGAGCAGAAGGAGCGGCGGCTGAATAAGCCGCGCTCTCCGGCTCCACCCAAGGAGGAACAGCTTACATTACTGACAGAGGAGGAACATTTCAGCAATGGCGATCAAACTGGCTGAACAGACGAATGGGCCCCATATTTTCATGCGGCTCCGTCTGGACAGCGGCCGCGTCGAGGAAATCGACGCTTACACCACAGAGAAAGGCTGGCGCTATGTTACCAGCGCAGACCGCACCCCGGAGGTGCGGCTGCGGATCATTGCGGCGTTTCATACGCTGTATTGACCTGCTTTCCATACATTTCAAGGGGAGGATGCCGTTTTTCGGCGTCCTCCCCCCATTTACAAAAAGGATGTGATTTTGAATATGAAATACGAATATTACCCGAAAAGACGGACGGAGCAGGAGCGCAGAGAGCTGAATGAGCAGATTCTCCGCCTGCTGCAAAGCGAAGCCTGTGAGCAGGCCGGTGTGACCGACGAGGATATTTTCAATCGCTATACCGGAGATGGCGGCCTGCATGGGCTGCGGCGCAGCGACTATGAAAACTACAACGCATTCAGCGCGGCGAAAAAGGAGCTGGAAAACGGCCAGTTTTTCACACCGCCGCCCCTGTGCGAAATGATCGTTTCGGCCCTGCGCCTCACCGACACAGATTTGGTAGCAGATCTCACCTGCGGCATGGGAAATTTCTTCAATTTTCTGCCGAACGAGAATACTGCCTACGGATGTGAGGTCGATCCCAATGCCTGCGCTGTTGCCCGAAAGCTCTACCCGCAGGCACACATCGTACAGGGTGACATTCGGGACTATGAGCCCCAAACGCATTTTGATTTTGTCCTGGGCAATCCGCCCTTTCACCTGCGCTGGGTCATGCCGGACGCCACCGTTATGGTTTCCCATCAGTATTACTGCCTAAAGGCGGCAAAGCTGCTCAAGCCCCTCGGTATTCTGGCAGTCATTGTGCCGGCGTCCTTCCTTGCTGACAGCTTCTCCGATAAAGGCGCCATCCGCATGATGGAGAGCCACTTCAGCTTCTTAGGGCAGGTGATGCTGCCGGAGCACGCCTTTTCAGACAGCGGCGTGGACGGCTTTCCGACCAAGCTGCAATTCTGGCAGAAGAAAAGCACCGCGGCGGACTGGACGCCCAAACGGTACTCGACGGACTGCGCGGATATCTATATTCCCTCCGGGCATCCGGTCATGGCAGCGACCGCGCTTTACGAGAAGTTTGTCATGGTCGCAAAGGCGGATCTGGCAGGCAATCGGAACAAAGTCCTTCTGGAACTGGCACAGCTCAAAACCACCAAGAGCACTTTTCTCTATCAGGTGAAGAAGTACCTGCATCAGATCCGAAGCCATCCGGCCACGCGGGAGAAATACGACGCCTGCTTTTCCTATGTCCATCGGTTTTATACCCAGAGGCAGCCAGAGGATATGCCCTATGAGGAGTGGCAGCGCGTGCAGCTTACCGAAGCAAAGGTGCTGGCGTATCTGAAGCAGGCGCTATGCCGCCAAAACGCCAAGCCGGAGCGGGACGAAATTCGTCTGGTCAAGCAGAAATACAGCTTTGTCTACAAGGCATACAGCCGGAAGATGGCAAAGCTCCTGACGGACGAGATGCGTGCGCCGGTGCCGATTTATCAGGCAGTGCTGAACGATGAGCCGGAGCGGTTTCCGGGCTATGAGCGGCTGCTGCGCCGGAAACGCCGGGAGTATGACAATCAGGAGCAGCCCTTTTCCGAGATGACCGAAAACGCGCAGCATGCTGACTGGATCGGCCGCTTTCAATATTGGGACGCCCAGAACCATGCTTACATCCACCTGAATCCGCTCCAGAGCCACGATGTCAACCTGACGCTCCAAAAGCGGTACGCCTTCCTGCAATGGGAACAGGGCAGCGGCAAAACACCCGCCGCCATTTTCACGGGGAAGCACCGCGTGGAAATGGGGGCTGTCCACAGTATATGGGTCATTTCCAGCGCCATCTCCATCCGCAACAACTGGGATGTGATTTTGAAGGGCGCGGGGTTTTCCTATGTGTTTGTGGAGCGTCTGGCTGATCTGCAGCGCATCCGACCGGGCGATTTTGTGATTCTAACGCTGAACAAGGTCAGCCAGTACAAAAAGCAGATCGGGCGCTATATCAAGCAGCTTGGCTATAAGATCCAGTTTATTTTTGATGAGAGCGACAACATCTCCAACCCCAGCTCCAAGCAGACGCTTTCCGTGCTGTCCTGCTTTCGCCGCTGCAAATATAAGCTCCTGACTACCGGCACCAGCACGCGGAACAATATCTCTGAATTTGCTCCGCAGCTGGAGCTGCTCTACAACAATTCCATCAACATGATCTCGTGGTGCCGGACGCTTTACAGCTACGATAAACGGTCTGCGGATATGGAGCACAAGGAAAATCCCTATTACGCAATGCCGATCCCCGCTTATAAAAAGGGCTACCGCCTGTTCGCAAACTCCCATCTGCCGGAGAAAATCACCGTCTTTGGCGTGGGACAGCGAAATCAGGACATCTACAACGCCGACGAATTGGATCGGCTGTTGGGAAAGACGGTCATCACCCGCACCTTTGAAGAGGTCACGGGAAAGGACATCCGCCGTATCCATCAGATGCCGATCCCGTTTCTCCCGGAGGAGCGGGAGGTCTACAATATCGTGCTGAAGGAGTTTTACCGCATCCAGCGCGAATATTACAATTCGACCGGAAACAGCCGGAAGGATGCGCTGATGCGGCTCATTCAGCAGATCACACTGCTTCTGCGCATCAGTGCCGCTCCGGACTGCATGAAGGAATACGAAGGCGAGACGCCGCTCAAGGAGATGGCCGTTGTGGAAGCCCTTGCCCGGTGGCCGGAAGAAGTTGTAGCCATCGGCGTGCGGCATACAACGGTGTTGGACCGTTATGCCGCGGCGATCCGTGAATACCTTCCAGACCGGCCTCTCTTTGTAGTGACGGGCTCCACCGTCACCTTCGCCAAGCGGCGCGCTCTGCGGGAGGTATTGCGGGACAGTCAGAACGGCATCCTACTCTGTACACAGCAGAGCCTTCCCTCCAGCGTCAACTTCGAGTTTGTCAACAAGATCATCATTCCGGAGATGCACTACAACAACGCCGGCATGAGCCAGTTCTATATGCGCTTTGTCCGCTACACCTCCACGGAGAAAAAGGATCTGTATTTCCCCATCTACATCGGAAGTCTGGAATCCAACCTCATGCAGATGGTGCTGGCAAAGGAAAAACTCACCATGTTTATGAAGGGGCAGGACGCGGATATGGACGAGATCTATGCCAAATTCGGCGTGGATTATGACCTGCTCTCCACGTTGATGACCCGTGAAACGGATGACGAAGGACATCTGCGTATCCACTGGGGCGAACAGAAGATCGCCTGATTTTGGGAAAGGAACAAAGGGTAATTTAGCACGCGAAAAGAAATAAAAGAGGGACGGTGACGCCCCTCTTTTTTTGATACGCTTCCCCATGCCAAACGTTTGTACATAGGATGAAGCATTAACTGAAAACCGCTGTCTGCGAGAGTCACGGAAGGAAGCTACTCACCTACAAAATAAAATGCCGCCATCTCGGTGAACAGCAGTTTTCTTTAAGATGTTGGCCTTCTATATGTGTTCAGGTTTGACAGTTTTCTCCTCCCCCACGGATGTCTACACCTTTCAACTAAAAGGTCCTCCTATAAACGGCAGTCAATTACAAATAGCGCATAATGAACACCCCATTTACAGGTCAGAGGCTCTTTGGAAACCATAGATTGCCTAAATGTAAACCGCATGTGGTTTACTCTCAACGATCTCTCGTCTATTATGAAAGTACAGCAATAAAGTCAAATTAAGAGCTATCCTTACTTAAATCGGCAAAGACGCCAATAACACGTGAATCATTTTTCTCAGTAGGTACAAAGAATGGAGTTGATAAAAATGTAACTTATATACAATGGCAGGAACTCAAATGGGGGTCGGACGCTTACTTCACGCTTCAAGATCACATAATGTTTGGCTAAAATTTTGACATTCTTCTACGTTAATAGCTCAGCACAGATTTCAACTGGGAACTCAAAAACATTTTATTCAAGGAGGTCTTTAATATGAAGAGAATTTTAGCAATGCTTTTATCCGTAATTTGTGTCCTTTCGTTCACCTGCGTCAGCACATATGCTGATGAAAAAAGCGAAGATGAAGAAAAAGCAGCAAGCATTGCCGAGTCCTATCTATCTGCAGCAGCTAAAAACATGTGGCTCTATGAGTCTAATAATTTGGCAGAACATACTATTCAGGAATTAGTCGACACATCTGGAAATTCCCTGCTTTCGGATATGTCTACCGATGTTAACACACAAAAAATTCTGTCCAGCATGGACAATATAACATTTGTGCAAGAGAAGTCCAAGTACTTCAGGGAAATGAGACAACGCCAAGATATTCAGCGTAACGATTTTGCGCTGGAATACGCCGTTACATCTGCCTCAATTGAGGATAACGTTGCAACATTGTCTATCATTGAACACATTTCCTTTCACTATTCCACCTTTCCGGACACTCTTAGCGAACTTGTAAACTATTACGATGTGGATCTTATCAAATGTAATGGCTCGTGGTATGTGAGCGATGTCACCAGTACAAATGATGATTTCGACGCTATATATAAAGGCTCGGAATTCACTGCTGAAAAAGCTGATGAGATTATTGCCCTGCGAGACGCTCATTCACTAAATGATACCAGTGCAATTGAGGCAATTATGGACGACTACAATCTGTCTGACAATTCCAATGCCACTCTTGCAGGAAATACGACGTGGTATAATTATAATGCCACTAATGCAACCGCATATGCTTACACCTATGTCTCGCAAATGTTCGGGAAAAGCAATTGGAGCGATTTCGATAAAGACGCTAAAGAGGCTGGACGAAGCTATTACAACCAGAATTTCTATGATTGGGGACAGGATAATACCGATTGTCAAAATTTTGCCTCTCAGTGCATTTGGGCGGGTTTCAACGGTAGTAACGCTGTTAATCAGATCTATAACGCATCTACTAGGGAATACTCTCCCATTATGGATAATGCAGGAAGCTATAAATGGAAAGGTGCAACTCGTAATCATCAGGTAAACTCGGCATCTTGGTCCTGCTGTAACGGAAGAAATGGCACCATTGGCTTCAGAAAGTATATTGCAAATGAGGAAGCTACCGGTGATCCCGATATGATTGTAGAAAGCGGAACGGTAAGCGGTAGCAATTCGTTCGCATCCGTTTATCAGAATCTGAAAGGTGCCCTGCTACATGTCGATAATGGCGCACACGCTCTGATTGTTACTGATGTAAATGGGCCTGCCAGAAGTCAAATTCTTATTTGCTCCCATACAGCTGATCGAAAAGCAATTGCCATTTCCGACTTTTGGAATTCAGGACTCATTTATTATTTTATTCCCCAGCAAATAAAGGTCCGTAATGCTCCTGATGTAAAAATTACAGCCACACTTATTCGCCCTGTTCCCGTGGGAAGATCGTTGACACTTGGTGGAACTACAGATATCACTTGTAATAGCTTAAATGTAACTGTACAGTCCCCCACCGGCCAGACTTTCACTGCAAATTCTTCTGGTCGATCTGTCGGAAAAAGCGTAACTCTTACTAGTGCAGGACTCTATACAATAACTGTCACTGCTCAAAAGGCAGCGTCGTCTACTCCTGTAGTCTATGTATATACCGTACGAGCCTATTAATAGGGGAAACACATGAAGAAATTGGAAATTTCAGCATCATTCCTGTGTCTGTGTGTCGTTATCACCCTAACCAGCCTTGCTTTTTTCTATCAGAAGGGAAACACTACCGATGGCACTGTGGGTAGCGATTCTCCTGATAAGGAAAACACTCTTAAGCCATCAGCTTCTAAAGGATCTGACGAGTTCGTGAATGACGCAGACGCCTCAGAGCATTCGCAAAGCTCCCATGCAGAGATCGATTATTCAACCTATGAGAGCACAACACTCGGTATCAGTATTTCTTACCCCGCAGCACTACAAGATATTATGGCAATTGCTGAAGGTGAGAGTTACGAAGGCTTCATTAGCGGTCAGCTTAACCCTATCACCTGCATTTATCTTTACCCTGCCGAGGATACAACTTATAGTCAAGATTCAATTATTGCTCAAATCTACTGGTTACTTGCTGAAGAAAAAGGTCCCGAGGCAAGCTATGGACAATGCGTTACGCTTGCTACTGCCAAAGACGGTAGCCGATGCATATGCCATCTGCCGATGAATGTTAAACTCCAATACCAAACTGTTGAAAACTATAATCTTGACCTTTGGAATATTTACAACACGATTGAGCAGAGCCTTTTAAACGGGGAATTTACGGCCACTCTTTTGGGAAACAATTGAAACTCCATGTCATATTTGAATTGAATAGACAACGTAATATCTTAAATTAACATAAGTTGTTTATTATCCTTATGCAATTCCCCTCAAATCAGTTTCTGCGATAGCTCCGCAGCATTCTACTCTATAGGCAAGAAGCTTAGCTCTATCCAGTTTAGAAAAACGCACAGGCAGTCGTTGTGACTTGCCTGTGCGTTTTTGCATAAGCCATCGGGAATCCCTTATTTCTCACTAAAGCAGATGTTACCTAACGGCCGTCTTAACAACACTTGAGTAAGCTTTTTCGTCATATCCAGTTTTATCCCCAGCATAGCAAAATGCGTCAACAAAATATCTATACCCAGGTGTACCGTTATAGGTAATAATGTCTTCAAAAAAATGCATTCCCGTACCCATCATCTCTGGATAATCGCTAGATCGATAAGTTCTAACCAAATGGAAATCCACTCCATTACTCGACTCATATAAATGAAGAACAGTAACTCCTATCTTCGTCATCGGCCTCAGTGCATCAATATCAGCAGTAATCACAATTTTCCCGCCACTTTGTGGTGTTAAATAAACGCCATACGCATCCAAATAGTTGCTTGACCGTTCTAATGCCATTACATTGCACTGCATAACGAGCAAAATGCTCACAAGAAAAATCAAGGAAAAACGTTTCAGTTTCATATTAGTCCTCTTTATAAATAGAATTTATAATTTCCTTTGCTTCTTGCTCCGATATATCGCCGCTTGCTTTGCACTCAAAATCTCCATTTATCCACGAAATTTTGGTCTCCGTCTGATCTGCAAGAATGTGATGTCGAATGTTCTTAACGACAACGATTTGTTCCATTGTCCCATCTTTTTCGATGATTTGCTGATTCGCCCGTGCCGATTCGCTAAATCGAAGATTTAATCGTCCATCTTCCGATTTATAGTCTGCATAAATAGCAGCACCAGCAGCTCGATGATCGACACTCACAGACAAAAGGGTATACCGTTCTGGCACCCAAGATGGCACCAACGGAGCAGTAATCCCAAGCGCTTCCACCGCATCTTGAAGTGTGTCATATTCTTTTGTTTCTCCGATTTCAATCGGATAACGCCCCACCTCAGCATACGGTGTTTCGCTCTGTTCGAAAACGAATACCTCACTTGTCCATCGCGCGATCGCACCCAGTAAGTCTATCCCACATGCCTCGGCAACCAGCGAACTCATCACACACACAACGGCAATAGCAGCGGCAATTCTCGAAGCTTTTTGCCTAGTCTTCAAATGTCTTTGGTGGGCTGCATGTGATTCTTTTATAAGCAGTCCGTGCCTATTGTGAAAGTCCGATAGTGCTGCCTTGCTGTCGGCCTTAAACGGCAAAGGATTCTTCTCATCCAGTGCATCCAAATATGCGTCAATTTGCTCAAGATTTACATCACCATTGGCCGCCCTTTCGGTCAGTTCCATCAACTCGTCAACTAAAGTCTCAGTATCTGCTTTCTCAAGATGCCTTGAAATTTGAGCGCTATCGCGGCAAGCTCCACCACGCAAACCGTTCTCACGATCTCTGAACATCTTCAACATTTTGACACCTCCTTATTGGTAATGTGTCTATACCTTGGCAAAACGTTGCCTTCATCATAATATTTTTTCTTTTTGCTGGAGTTCAGCAAAGTGCGCTTTGGCTCTTACTAATCTTGAACGGCAACTCACCTCTTTGATATGTAGTCGCTCCGCAATCTCAGCATATGACAATCGATCTTCAAATCTCATTAGCAGAATCTCACGCTCCCACAGCTGAAGTTCCTTTGGAAGTGCATCCGCTAAACTTCTTTTTAGCCCATCCACACCAAGTTCGTTTTCCAGTGCATCACTTAGCGGTACATTGTCATGCATCTTTAACCTCAAGTAATTACATATCAAGTTTGACATTATTTTTATCAAGTAGGCTCTTGGATTGCTAATATGTACAGTCCCAGATTTCTGCAGATAAATAACAAACGCTTCGTCTACCAAGTCTTCGGACTCATGATAATCCTTAGTGGATCGGTAGGCCAAGCGCAGCAGGTTATTATAATTATCTCTGTATAGAGTGTCGAAATCACTTTGGGCATAATCCCCCACTATGAATCTCCCTCCTTCAACGCATTATCTTCGCCAATCTCCTCCATATCGTCAAAAGAATACTCCACTATCTCAGGTACGTCAAGAAATTCAATGATTGTCATACTGAACGCTGAAGCAATTTTGATAATAGTCCCGAGATTTGGTGTCTCCGATTTTCCTCGGAGAATGCTATTGACCGTTGAGTAAGATAGTCCGCTCATATTTGCAAGGCCATTTATCGAAAGCCCTCTAGCTTTCCGTAGCTGATTGATACGATTCGCAATCAAATTTGTCAGCGTAATACGGACTCCTCCTCTCGCTCAATATCGACAGGCTCATTTTAACAACAGAATCATTCTCAATTAGCGAAAAAACGCTAACTTTGGGAAATTTTGGCGTTTTTTCGCTAACAAATTGTTTTATCTGTTGATAGTCCTATTATTGTTTTGTTGCCGGCAAATATGAAAAGCTGATTCTTTGTTACTTGATGATGCAATACGAAAGTGGCTCTTTTATCGGTAAATATCTGTTCCCTATCAATTTTGCTAAATTCAAAATGTTGTCCATCATTGAAACGTTTTTCGACGTTCAGTACACATATATCATAGAGTTTACTGCCCTGAACAATAAGGCGCTTTGTAGTCAATATTTATTTACCGCTACCTCTACCCAATACACGTTCTTTTGTTCACAGTCCGCTCAATCTTACTACATAGGAAAGGAGAGTTATACTATGGCTGCTGTCGCTTGGTATTACTGCGCTGGAAATTCTGTTTATTATTGGACGAAGGCCTATGATATGAGCGCTACACAATTTGCTATTGCGGTCTCTGAAAGAATCGGTCGGACAATAACGGCATCAGATGTTGCTCAAGCCATCCGGCAAAAGGAAGTACCTATAAAGTCAGTCGGTAATATCTGGACGTGTTGGCACGTGCTATCTAACCTTTCCCTAAAGTGTTGGATGTCCACCGTTTCAAATTTACGATGTAAACGATTTGATTGATATACCTTCCTTTATTTACTCAAAGTTTTTTATTTTTCTCCTTGGCAAAACTTAGCAAATCGCGATTGCTTTCCCATTTAGCTAAACAAATTTTTGAACATAGTTTGCCGTCTCCTTTTGGGATGTGTATCGCAACTTCATTCTACCAAAGTCCGTAAACTATATCTTCTTTTATGCCTTCTACATTTCGCGCAACTTATATTACCTTATCCACCTCGAATAAAAAATACCGGTTCAGCAGATTAACCATCTGTTGAACCGGTATCTTAATATATGTTTAGCGTCTTTCCTTTGTAAGTTGGTAACCGTCAAAGCAGGCAGCGGCTGGACAGACATGGGACAATAGTGGTGGGGAGTTGTGAAACTTTCCACCACTATAATGTTCAGGGTGTGAAGTAAATGACGAGCAATGAGCTGAAACATGAAGCCAAGAAGCAGGAATGGAGCATGTCTATACAGGAATGCAGGGGCAGCGGTCTCTCTGTAAGTGAATGGTGCCGGCAGCTGGGTGTTACGACAGCCACCTATTACCGTTGGGAACGTGAACTGTTGACAGGCGTACAGAAAAACGGAGCACCGTCATCAACGGCCGTGACCTTTGCGGAGTTACCGGCGCCGAAACAGGTATCATGCAACGTAGCGGAACGTTGCGCCACACTGCATATTGGGAAGGCCAGTCTGGACATTTACCCCGGTTGTAACGCGGAACAGCTGAAAATGCTGGTGGAGCTTCTGTGCCTATGCTGAACGATTTCACCGGTGCAGATCAAGTCTATATCGCCTGTGGCTACACAGATCTGCGCAAGGGCATAGATGGCCTGGCGCGGCTCGTCCAGCAGCAGTTTGAACTGGATCCGTTTACCAACACGCTGTTCCTGTTCTGCGGACGGCGGCGGGACCGTATCAAGGGCTTGTACTGGGAAAAAGATGGCTTTATCCTGCTGTACAAGCGACTGGAACAGGGCGCGTACCAATGGCCGCGCTCAGAATCTGAGGTGAAGACTTTAACGCCGCAGCAGTACCGCTGGCTCATGGAGGGACTGCAAATCGAACAGCCGAAAGCCCACCGTCCGGTGACAGGATTGAGCACAGTCTGAGCAAGGAAGAATGTCCAAAACCATTGAAAATACTGGCTTTTCTCTCTGCCTTGTGGTATAATTTCCTCATGGAAAACAGAGAAATGCAGACAAGCAACACGGAAGAAATGGTGACCATTTCCCGTGCGGAATATGAGCGCTTGCAGCAGGAAAATGCGCAGTTGGAAGCAAAGAGCGCCAAGCTGGAAGAGACGCATGCAAGACTGGAAGCAAAGTTTGCCGCCCTCAAACAGGAGCAGGCGCAGGTCATCACCAGCCTTACGCTGCAAAATGAGTGGTTGCTGGAGCAGCTGAAGCTGTCCAAGAAGAAGCTGTTTGGCCGTTCCTCGGAACAGGCGGAGCAGATGGTCATGGAGCAGCTGAGCCTGACCTACAACGAGCTGGAGGCCTACGCCTTTGGCACCAAAGCCGCCACAGAGAAGCAGATCACCGTGAAGGCGCACGAGCGCAAACGGCAGTCCGGCAATGTGCTGGATGTCGTTCCAGAGGGTACTCCCACCGAGGTGGTGGAGCACCGCCTGCCGGGGAACGAACTGACTTGTTCTGCCTGTGGCAGCAAATTGGTGGAGATTGGCAAGGAAGTCCGCCGCAGCTTAATGATGAAGCCGGCAGAGTTCTGGGTGCGCGAGGACGTGTACTACACCTACGCCTGCAAGAATTGCGAGCAGGAGACCGGTGAAGCCAACATTGTGAAGGCGGCGAAAGAGCCTGCGCTGCTGCCCGGCAGCTTTGCCTCCGCGGAGGCGGTGGCGTATCTGGCAGCGCAGAAATTTGTCATGTACTCCCCGCTGTACCGGTTGC
>ERZ791865.195-NODE-195-length-95756-cov-36.569033_pt1 | contig 95756 bp, 72 predicted proteins | sample MGYA00509942_ERZ791865 | MGnify/ENA primary metagenome ERZ791865 (study PRJEB30046, sample SAMN00792098) | human gut metagenome | study: EMG produced TPA metagenomics assembly of the A metagenome-wide association study of gut microbiota in type 2...
ATTTGTTAATTTTTAATTTTTGAATCAGAAAGCCAACTGCTGATTGGCATTATTCATTTATTTGTATTCAAACAAGTTTTATCAATAGCATCTTCTCTATTCGGAAGATATATCGTAAACTCGCTGTACTCTCCTTCAATGCTTTCCAACGTTACTCTGCCACCATGAGCTTCAGCTACACGTAAAACATAATTTAATCCTAAACCGAAACCGGCAGAACCTCCATATCGACTTCTATCCGCAGCCGAAGCACGTTCGTATTTTTCGAATATCTTACTTTGGTCTTTCAGCGGAATACCGAAACCCGTATCGTGTACCTTTATATAATATTCGTTCGAAAACTTTCCCGACGAAAATGTAATTTCAACCTCATCACCCGAATATTTCACGGCATTGTCAATCAGATTGCTGAGTGCTTCTTTCAAAAACTCCTCATCCGCATAAACAGTATCTGCCTGCAAATTCCATTTATAGACAATATGCTTCACTGCTTTTGCCTTATACTTCTCGGCAAGGTCTTCCAGCATCGAACGAACACAGCACGTATCTTTTTCCAGCTTCAACTGATGATTTTCCAGTTTAGAAAGTGTCAATACCTTGTTTGTCAGCGAAAGCAGGTGTTCTCCCTCTTCTTTCAAAATGCGGAAATAACGTGCCTTTTTCTCCGGTTGGGTATCCAGTTTTCCAGTTTCCAGTATCTGAGTACCCATCAATATAGAACTCAAAGGCGTTTTCATATCGTGAATCATAGCATAAGAAAAATCCTCACGTAACTTGGCAATCTTATCTTGACGAACGATAATGCGTATCTGATAAATGATACAAACTATAACCAAGACCATAATCAGCACAGTAGCAAGCAAAAGTAATGTCATTCGCCGGAAAATCACCCGATACGGATTGGTAATAACTCCTTGCAAAAAGCGAGTTCCGTCATGACTGATCGGCAAAGGAGAAGTTCGTAATACACCTTTGCCATGTATATCCAGTTGACTGGAAGACCTCATTACACGACCGGTTGAATCGACAATACACGACGCAACAACAGCAGGAAAGCCAATCGAATCGAGCATGTGCGCATAAATCGAATCCAAATCCACAAACGAAACATCACGATTAAAATCTTTCAGAGCAATTTCCTGAAACGAAACATGCATATAACTCATCAGCCATTGACCGGGGTTAGACATGCTCTCCATATCCTTCTCAGCATCAAAGTTAACGTTCATTGTAACCGTGGAGTCTTTCTTTGTCTTAGACACGCGCAGGAAAACCTCCTGTAAAGCTGCTTCGGGAAACAGTTCCTCCCCTTTCATCTGAATACTTTCCTTGGTCAGCTTATATGTGTTGACAAGCCATACGTATTGCAGCTCAACAATAGCAATAAGTCCCACCACAGCAATCCAACGGATATGTTTTATCTCCATAAGTCGTGTATTAACGTAACATTAACCTGCCCTTAACCCAGAAAATCGGTCGGGCCCTTTACTTTCGCACTGTCAAAGATATAGAAAATAACCCAATGCAATTTGATATGAAAATCTATTTTTTAATGAGTATCTTCTTGCTGGCAGGAAGCTCAGGCAGCCTGACAGCACAAACCGTTTCGGGTAAGGTTGTCAATACAGAACAGCAACCGATAGACGGTGCAACTATCATTCTCCAGACTTCGGACTCAACTTTCGTGGATGCAACAATTTCGAATGCCGACGGAAACTTTGTATTCAATCATCAGCCGGAAGCTTATCGACTCATCTTTCAGCATCTATTATATCATACAATAGAGAAAAAAGGCAAAGAAAAAGATGCAGGTATCACAGTACTACAGGCTAAAGACTATGCGCTGGATGAGGTTATTGTACGAGGGGAACGACCGCTGGTCAAGGTAGAAGGCAGCCGCTTGACCTACGATATGCCTCAACTCACTGCCAATAAGCTGGTGACGAATGTGTATGATGCATTAAAACAACTACCGGGCGTAATGGAACAAAATGGAGTGTTGACGCTAGCCGGAGCTGGAAGTATCAATATTATTTTGAACGGAAAGCCTACATCTATGAACTACGAACAGCTTGTTACATTATTAAAGGGTATGCCAGCATCACGTGTAGAACGGGCGGAAGTGATGTATAATACTCCCCCGCAATATCATGTGCGCGGTGCAGCAATCAATGTAATACTAAAAGGTTATAAACCGGGAGAAGGAGGATTACAGGGAGAGATAAACGGCAATTATGTACAGGCAAATAAAGCAGGAGAAGAAGGCGGCGTGACATTTGCCTATTTATCTCCCAAACTGGATATAGACTTTATGTACAATCTCAACAATCACTACAACCGTCAAGGTTATAAACTGATTACCCGTCACACGTTGAATGATGAAATACATAACATCAGCCAGTCTACTAACGGAGAAAATCGGCAACTGGTACATACATTCCGGCTTGGAGGAAACTATAAGTTTAATGAACAGAGCCAATTGGGGCTGAGTTATACTTCCAGTCTTAATCCCGATAAACAACAATCGGTTACCTCTTCGGATAATCATTCGACTACCTTCAACCATGCCCCTGCCGAAGAACAGATGCATAACGTGGCTTTAAACTATACTTCCGGCTTCGGTCTGACAGGGGGTATCGACTATACGTATTTCAGGAATAAAGAGGAACAATCTTTCCGCAGCATAGAAAACAACGGACAGGAAACGACTTTTCTTAGCAACACGGCTCAATATATAAACCGATGGAAAGTATATGTCGACCAAAACCATACACTTTCCAATGCGTGGGTACTGAATTACGGAACATCCTTTACATATGTAAACAACCATAATTCGCAAAGATATAATCTTGCAGCGATGAGTGGAATGAACAAAGAAAGCCGAGTTGATGAATATACTTATAATCTATATACCGGTTTCGAAAAGAACTTTGGTAGCCAATGGAGTCTGAATGCATCTGCTTCCATTGAATATTATCAAATGATGAGCTATAAAAAATGGGCAATCTACCCTACTTTGAACTTAAGTTATGTTCTTTCCCCTTCACACATCCTTCAATTTGAACTCAGTTCGAACAAGACTTATCCCGATTATTGGACGTTAAGCGGATCGACCAGTTACCTTAACAATTATCAGGAATCGGCAGGAAATTCATCACTCAAACCTTATACTGATTACTCCGCAGCTTTGACATACATCCTGAAAAGCAAATATATTTTCCAGTTCAGCTATGATTATATCAAAGATTACTTCATGCAAATGATATACCTAGACTCCAGCCGTCTGAAAGCTGTATACAATTATCAGAACTGGGACTATTCAAAAGAGTTTGCCTTTACTTCTGTTATCCCGTTCAAGACAGGAGAATGGTGGGACAGTCAGCTGATGATATGTCTGTCTTCACTTCATCAACAGGCAAGCAACTATTATGATGCTCCTTTCGACCGTAGAATATGGAATATAGCAGGAAACTGGACCAATACGTTTACACTCAGTAAGCGCCCCAACATCAAAATGGAAATTAGTGCGACCGGTACATCCAAATCCATACAAGGAAGTTATACCATAGCGCCTGCCGCATTCATCCATACAGCCATTCGCTATACCTTTGCAGGAGATAAAGCTATGATTCAGATCAAAGGGAATGATTTATTCAATGGAAGCAACCACCTGACAACGAAAGTCCGCAATGGAAATCAGTATCTAGATATGTATCTGAACAATTATATGCGTAACGTCACCGTATCTTTCAGCTACAAATTTGGAGGATTCAAGAAAAAGGAAGTAAAGGACGTAGATCTTTCTCGTTTCAAACACTAAAAAAATCTATCTGACGAACAGAGAAAGTCCCCTAATCTTTCCAAGTTACAGGCAAACACTGCAATAACAATTAAGAAAAAATTATCTAAAAGGATAAAAGAAAAACAGGCATACTCGTGAGAACTTCACTTGTATGCCTGTTTTTCTTTTATTTACTATTACTATAAAGAAACTGTATTCATTATCTTTTCCAATGCACCGGCATTATTACGTACATAATCACCGGCATTCTTTCCTGCTTCATGCAGACAGGCCTCATCCGAAAGGAACTTGTTCATCAAACGGTCGAAGTCTTCTTTACCCTGAATTTCGAAACCTCCCTGACAAGCTTTCAGCCCTTGCGCCTCGAGGAACTTATAATTATTCGGGCCGAAAATGACAGGAATACCATATACAGCTGCCTCAAGTGTATTATGAATGCTGACTCCAAAGCCGCCTCCTACATACGAAATTTCTCCATAGCGGTATATTGACGACAACAGCCCGAAACAATCTATAATCAGACAGTCAGCCTGTTTGACATTTTCTTCCGTAGCTTGTGTATAGCGTACTACCGGACGTTTCAACTTTCCGATAATTTCCTGCAAATGACTCTCGTCTATTACGTGAGGAGCAATGATCAGTTTCATTTCCGGATGCTCATTAAAATAAGGGATAAAGATATCTTCATCCGGAGCCCATGAACTTCCTGCAACAAAAGTCTTGCGGTTATTTCCCTTGAAGCTTTCTACCAACGGTAATTCTTTCGCCTGACTGCAAATTTCCAGTACCCGGTCGAAACGAGTATCTCCTACTACTGTCGTACGAGTCACCCCAATACTTTCCAACAAGCGGACAGATTCTTCATTCTGTACAAAAAGATGGTCGAAACATTTCAAGACATTCTTATAACTTCCTCCATACCAGCGGAAGAAAATCTGCTGAGGACGAAAGATAGAAGAAACACTATATACCGGAATATTACGACGCTTCAGTTCACTCAGATAATTGCACCAGAACTCATACTTGATGAAAAAAGCCATATAAGGATGAGCCAGATCTATAAATTTCTTCACATTACGTGGAGAATCAAGAGGCAGATAACATACTACATCCGCCCCCTTATAATCTTTACGTACCTCATATCCCGAAGGCGAGAAAAACGTTTGCAGAATCTTATATTGCGGATATTGCTTACGAATCTGTTCTATCAGAGGACGTCCTTGCTCAAATTCACCCAGTGAAGCTGCATGAAACCACAAATATTTGGCTTGTGGATCAATCTGTTTCTTCAAGACAGCGAAAGCTTCCTTCTCGCCTTTCACCATCTTGGCTACTTTCTTATTAAAAAGTGCAGCCAGATGGACTGCACTTATATATAAAGCTATAACAAAATTATAAATCATGCCGGTTCTTATTTGAGTACCTCTACTGCACGACGCATACGTCTGACAGTTTCTTCTTTACCTAATACAGCCGAGATATCAAACATGTGAGGACCTTTTCCTTCGCCCACAAGCGTAAGGCGGAAAGCATTCATGATATTTCCCATATGGTAGCCGTGGTCTTCTATCCATTTCATAACCACTTCTTCCTGATGAGCCAGTGAAAAATCGTCGAGTGATTCAAGCAAGTCTGCAAGTTCTGTCATACGAACAGCAGAATCTTCTTTCCAGCGTTTCTTTACAGTCTTTTCATCATATTCTGTAGGAGCTACGAAGAAGAACTTGCAAGTATCCCACAATTCCTTGATAAAGCTGACACGACCTTTCATCAGACCTACTACGGTTACAACTGTTTCCATAGGAGCTTCGATGCCATGCTCTTTCAAGATAGGCATAAACAAGCCTGCAATTTCCTCATCACTCTTCATCAGGATATATTCATGATTGAACCATTTACCCTTTTCATAATCGAACTTAGCTCCCGCTTTGCTACAACGATGCAAATCAAACAACTTAACCAGTTCGTCCAGTGACATGATTTCCTGATCATTTCCCGGATTCCATCCCAGCAAAGCCAGGAAGTTAATCACAGCTTCAGGCAAATATCCAGACTCACGGTATCCAGAAGAAACCTCACCTGTCTTCGGATCATGCCATTCCAATGGGAATACAGGGAATCCCAGACGGTCACCGTCACGCTTACTCAATTTACCGTTTCCATCCGGTTTCAACAACAATGGCAAGTGAGCAAATTCAGGCATTGTATCTTCCCAACCGAATGCACGATACAACAAGACATGCAACGGAGCAGAAGGCAACCATTCTTCACCACGAATTACATGAGATACTTCCATCAAATGGTCATCAACAATGTTTGCCAAATGGTAAGTAGGCAATTCGTCGGCTGACTTATACAGTACTTTATCATCCAATATAGAAGAGTTGATTACAACTTCTCCACGAATGATATCGTGTACATGCACATCTTCATTCGGTTCTATTTTGAAGCGTACTACATACTGTGTTCCTTCGGCAATCAGCTTATCAACTTCTTCCTTCGGCATCGTAAGCGAGTTACGCATAGAATTACGTGTAGAAGCATCGTACTGGAAATTCGGAACTTCCTTACGCTTGGCCTCCAGTTCTTCCGGTGTATCGAAAGCAATATAAGCTTTACCATTATCAAGCAATACGTTTACATATTTCTTATAAATATCACGACGTTCAGACTGACGGTACGGACCGTAATTTCCGCCAAAGCTTACACCCTCATCGAACTTAATGCCTAACCATTTAAAAGATTCGATAATATATTCTTCTGCCCCCGGAACAAAACGGTTTGAGTCTGTATCCTCAATACGGAAAATCAAATCTCCGCCGTGCTGGCGTGCAAAGAGATAATTATACAAGGCAGTGCGCACACCACCGATATGCAATGCACCAGTCGGACTCGGTGCAAAACGAACTCTAACTTTTCTTTCTGCCATAGTGGTCTTTATCTAAAAATACGCTGCAAAATTAAGCTAAATTTCCCGTTTTTTTCTTATTTTGCACGCAAAATATCCTAACACATGAAAAGTTTCCAAGCAGAAAGACAGTTTTCATACAAGAAATTACTGTATCAATGCGCCATTTTCTTGGCAGCAGTTGCCGTCATTGTCTATTTCTTACCAAAGGAAGGTACATTCAACTATCAATTTGATATTAACAAGCCATGGAAATACGGTTTGTTACAGGCATCATTCGATTTTCCTATATACAAGGGAGATGAAGAGGTCCGCCGGGAACAAGACAGCATCATGACCAATTATCACCCCTACTTCCTTCTGTCGGAAAATACAGGTGAAAAAGCAATCAGCCAGTTTAAAAGTGATTACAACCGGAGCTTACGCAAGATAATTCCTGACCCTACATATTCGCATCATATCGAACGAATACTGAAAAACGTATACGAGAAAGGAATTATTCCAGTAGAACAGCTGGGGAACTTGCGCAAAGACAGCATGCGCAGTATTCATATCATCAATAAAAATACTTCTATCCTACAAAGTGTAAGCGAACTGTATACCACTAAGAGGGCCTACGAGGAACTGATTTATTCTGATACGTTACATTACAACAAGACGCTATTGCAGCGCTGTAACCTGAATAATTACCTAACTCCTAATCTCATGTATGACTCGGAGAAATCGGAAGCTGCAAAAAAAGATATCCTCTCCGGAGTATCCTGGGCCAAAGGATTTGTTATGAACGGGCAGAAAATAATCGACCGCGGCGAGATCATCGACCAGCGTACATTCGATATCTTGAGATCACTCCAAAAAGAATGGGACAAACGAGGCGAAACTATTACAGAAAAACGTCTGACTTTATTCGGACAGATTCTGTTTGTATCTATTCTTATAGGATGCTTCATGACCTATCTGGCACTGTTCCGCCGAGATTATTACCAAAAGAAAGGTAGTCTGGGGTTATTGTTCTTTCTTATTATATTCTTCCCCGTCATATCAGCTATCATGGTAGCTCATGCTTTCATGAGTGTATATATAGTGCCATTCACCATGCTTCCCATGATCATACGGATCTTCCTTGATTCACGTACGGCTTTCATGGCACATATTGTATCAATCCTGCTTTGCTCCATCTGCCTGCGAACCCCACATGAGTTTATCTTATTGCAGACAATAACCGGTATGGCCAGCATCTACAGCCTTCGCGAACTGTCTCAACGCTCACAATTATTACGCAGCGCCCTGATTGTCGTAATAACATATACCATACTCTATTTTGCACTCGACCTGATACATGTGAACGATATTGCGCAGCTCAACACATATATGTATGTCAATTTTATTATAAACGGTATTTTGCTGCTATTTACTTATCCGTTATTGTTTATTTTGGAAAAGACTTTCGGATTTACTTCGAATGTAACCCTGGTGGAACTTTCCAACATCAACAACAAGCTGATGCGTGAGATGTCGGAAGTTGCTCCCGGAACATTCCAGCATTCTCTGCAACTTGCTAACCTGACTGCCGCCGCAGCCAACCGCATTGGTGCCAACAGCCAGCTGGTGCGTACCGGTGCCATGTATCATGACATCGGAAAGATGCTGAACCCCGCTTTCTTTACCGAGAACCAGACAGGAGTAAACCCACATGACCAGTTGAACTATAAACAAAGCGCACAAATCGTCATAAATCATGTAACAGACGGTATGAAGCTGGCTGAAAAAAATGACCTGCCTCAAGTGATCAAAGACTTTATCCGCACCCATCATGGTCAAGGACTTACAAAGTATTTCTATATATCCTATCAGAATGAGCATCCCGATGAAGAAGTGGATAAAGAAGCATTCAGATATCCGGGTCCCAATCCGTTTACCAAAGAACAGGCTATCCTGATGATGGCCGACTCGGTAGAAGCAGCTTCAAGAAGCTTGAAGGAATATACCGAAGAAAGTATTTCCGGACTTGTCGACAAGATCATAGACAGCCAGGTACAAGAAGGATACTTCAAGGAATGTCCGATAACATTTAAAGATATTGCTACAGTAAAAAGTGTCTTTAAAGAAAAGCTGAAAACTATGTACCATACCCGTATCAGCTATCCGGAACTGAAGAAATAAAAGGCATTGCACAAAAAAGACCAAGGAAAGAACAATTTTTATTATCTGTATAGGAACTTCTTTGATAATTTTGAGATGTAAAACCTAAACACATACAGATATGAAAAATACTTTCTTCAAAGCAAGCGGCAGAAATTTTCTGACGTGTGCTATTTGTGCACTAATGGCAATGCCGGCATCTTCCCAACAAGCACTTTCCCTCAAGGATTATGAATATACAACCAGAGAATGGAAACAGATTGTAAGAAACAGTCCGGACAGTTTTTTCACAACCGATGAAGCAAAGCGGATTGCCGATAATGTGCTGGCTTTTCAACGTACAACAGGAGGATGGCCTAAGAACATTCCAATTCACCGCCCGTTGGGTGGAGAGCTTCCTATCGTATTAGGAGATAAAGACAGGCGCAATGACTCTACGACCGACAATGACGCTACCATTCTGGAATTGACTTATCTGGCAAGACTTTATCAACAATCTCCCGAAGAACGTTATAAAGAAGCCTTTCTTAAAGGAGTGGAGTTTATCTTAAGCGGGCAGTATGACAACGGAGGATGGCCACAGTTCTGGCCTGAACATAGGGGATATCAAGTATATATTACATACAACGATGATGCCATGGTACAGACAATGGAAATCATCCGAAACCTTCGTGACGGAAAAGCTCCGTTCGATATACTGGTAAACGATGAAATGAAAGCACGTCTGTCCGCCGCTTTCGATAAAGGGATAGAATGTATTCTGAATACTCAAATCAGAGTAAATGGTAAACTGACCATATGGTGTCAGCAACACGACAACATAACCTTAAAACCAGCTCCGGCCCGAACATTCGAATTGCCTTCCTTCTGCACGGCAGAAAGCTGCTCACTGGTTCACCTGCTAATGGAACTCCCCGATCCGGACGAACGGGTAAAGGCAGCAGTCAATGGTGCAATGGAGTGGCTTGATTTACATAAATTATATGGCATACGTGTTGAGCGGTTCATAACTCCTGAAGGCAAGCGTGACACACACGTAGTGAAAGACGAAAAGGCCGGACCTGTATGGGCACGTTTTTACGACCTGGAAAACGAAGAACCGCTATTCTGCGATCGTGATGGAGTTCCCCGTAAATCATTTTCCGAACTTGGATATGAGCGTCGAAATGGTTACAGCTGGTACAACCAGGCTCCCGAATCACTCAATGAAGAATATCAGCACTGGAAAGAAAAATATATGTAATTTACACATACAACCAGTTCTTTAAGTGCAGGTAAAAAGCAGGTCTAATCAGCTCCTCTCCTAACTCTATTATTTTTTGTACAAATTTTCAAAAAACATCGAGAAAAGTTCAGGAAAATATGCTGATATTTCCGACAAAATATGCTGATGTTTTTCTTATACGCCGATACACATTGGTTATCAATTATTTACAAGAAGCAGTATATCGGCGTAAAGAAAAATATAAAGTGGATATTTTATAATCATCAATCAGAGTTCTTGAGTCAAGCTATCGAGCAAACCTCCGCAAGCATCTTCCAGTATGTCAAGTACATTTTCAAATCCTTGAGCCCCGCCATAATAAGGATCAGGAACGTAGTCGACTACCTTCACCCGACAATAGTCGGTCATCCGGCCTATTTTCCGTTCCGTTTCCACATCAGGAGCTTTTTCCTTCAAGGCATCAATATTGCGGTCATCCATACCCAAAATCAAATCGAACTCATAAAAATCATCAGTACGGACAGGACGTGAACGGTGAGTAATGTTATACCCCCGGCGAATAGCATGTGCACGCATCCGGTCGTCGGCAAGTTCTCCTTGATGATAACTGCTGATTCCCGCTGAATCTACTTCTATCTCCTTTTCCAGTCCTGCACGCTTGATATACGTACGCATAATTTCTTCTGCCGACGATGAACGGCATATATTCCCAAGACAAACAAACAAGATTCTTTTCATACTCCGATACCTAAATATTTTTTAAACTTGCTTACGCTAGTATTCATAATCAACGCTTCCGGGAACTCAGTTTCATTTACCAGCTCCAATGCATAATCGTAGGTGGCAATATCAAACGAGATATGTGCATCACTACCCAAAATCACCGGAACATCATAGCGACGGCATAACTTCAGTATTTCCAGATTATTGCTCCGGGCGTCAACTTTGCCCCGACAAGGTTTCAGTGATGAATTATTTATCTCAAGCAACGTATGATGCTCCTTTGCCGCAAGTACAATAGGCTCGAAGTTCAACTTTGCAGTCCCATCACCCGGATGACTAATGATATGAATATATGGATTAGACACAACCTGAACCATACCATGTGTATTCTCTTCGGGTGTCCCCCACTTATAACAAAGTGAATGAATACCGGCAATACGCAAGTCAAGAATCTTCAAATAAAACTCATCCAGATCGAGATTGCCTTCGCTGTCGAGAATATTAATTTCTGCTCCCAACAAAAGTTCTATTCCATACATCTGGCGCGGAACCACATGCAGGTTACGGAAATAAATCGGATCGCATGTACCCGGTATACCGGGTGAATGTTCTGTAATCCCTAATAATTTCAATCCCTTACCAGCAGCAGCCTGTGCCATTTCCTGCAAGGAACTAAAAGCATGACCGCTTGCTACGGTATGCGTATGTACATCCAGTTCTATTTTCATACGAATATTTTTTACATCGGATCGACATCGTAATAAACCAACAGCGAACGGAAACGTTCATCCTCAACAATGGCACGTTGCACTTGCTGAAGATATTCACGCACTTTCGACATCGAAGCCTGTTGTTCAATTTTCACTACAATCTTTTTAATAAATAAAGTCTGTATACGCGACACTGGAGGACGGTCGGGTCCCAGCACACGACTACCAAGTCCGTTTCTTAAGTACCCGGCCATCAAGTCGGCAGCCTGATCGAGTACTTCCTCTTTACGATGTTTCAAATACACATAAATCAACCGGTAAAAAGGCGGATACTTAAACAAATTACGTTCTTCAATTTGTGATTGGAACAATCCTCCATAGTCATTGCTTACTACCTGAGCGATCAAAGGAAGATCGGGAGATTTGGTTTGTAGCACTACCAGCCCCTGTTTGTTCTTTCTTCCAGCACGCCCGGCAACCTGCGCCATCAACTGAAAAGCCCGTTCATACGAACGGAAATCCGGATAGTTCATCATCGAATCCGCATTCAAAATACCAACAACACTCACACGGTCGAAGTCAAGTCCTTTTGAAACCATCTGTGTACCAATCAGAATATCCGTCTTGCCATCCTCAAAATCGGCAATGATCCTTTCATATGCAGTACGGGTACGCGTGGTATCCAAGTCCATACGAGCCACACGGGCATCCGGAAATATCAGTTTAATATCATCTTCTATCTTCTCGGTTCCAAATCCTCGGTTTATCAGTTCTACCCCTCCACATGCCGGACAAGACTTTGGAACTTCATAAGTATAACCACAGTAATGACAGGTCAGCTGATTCAATCCTTTATGATACGTCAGACTGACATCACAATTCTTACACTTCGGTATCCATCCACACGTACGGCATTCTATCATCGGAGCAAATCCTCTGCGGTTCTGGAAAAGTATAACCTGCTCCTTCTGTTCAAGTGCCTCACGGATTTTCTGAAGCAAGAGTGGAGAAAACTGAGCCGTCATCCGCTTCTTTCGGGCAAGTTCCTTGATATCTACCACCTCAATATGAGGAAGCAAAACATTCTGATGTCGTTCGGTAAGCTGTACCCAGCCATATTTTCCATGAACAGCATTATAATAGGTTTCGATACAAGGTGTAGCCGTACCCAACAGTGTCTTTGCTCCGAACATCGATGCCAGTACGATAGCTGCATTGCGCGCATGATAACGTGGAGCCGGATCCTGCTGTTTATAGGTATTTTCATGTTCTTCATCCACGATGACCAGTCCCAAACGCCGGAAAGGCAGAAAAACCGAAGAACGTACTCCAAGTATTACATCATAATCGTCATCGGTAAGTTGTTTACGCCATATCTCTACACGTTCAGCATCCGGAAACTTGGAGTGATAAATTCCCAGCCGATTACCAAATACCCTTTTCAAACGTTCGGTGATTTGTGTAGTCAGTGCTATCTCCGGCAACAAATACAATACCTGCTTTCCTGCCTGAATTGCCTGCTGAATAAGATGAATATAGATTTCAGTCTTTCCGCTTGCAGTAACACCATGAAGCAAGCAGACATTTTTCTGATGAAAGTGCGTCAGGATCTCGCTATACGCCTGCTGCTGGGCACTGCTTAAAGGGTTCAAAGGTGATACACTTACTTGCTCGGCAGACAAACGTCCGATTTCGAACGAGTAAATTTCGAAAACTCCTTTTCCAATTAATCCATTAAGCACTGCACTAGTAGCACCAGCCGAATCTAACAAAGCCTTACGGGAAACTTCCTTAAGTTCTTTCTTTTCTCCAGTCCAGCCGGACAGCTCTATGTATTTCATGAGTAGAGCCAGTTGCTTGGGAGCACGTGCCAATGCATCAAACTGACGATGGACAGCCTCTTCTGTCTGCATAGCAGCAGACAATCGCACTCTAGTCTCTACACGCGGTTTATAGCTGCGTTTCAGCTCTTCTTTTACCAGAATCGCCTCTTTTTCCAATAAAGCTTTGATTACCGGCAACAAATTCTTTATTCCACTGGACTTTTCCAGTTGCGTAATACATTGCTCCGAATCGTTACCCAACAGATCAAGAATACGCTGTTCCTTCTCGGAAAGAGGTTGCAGTGCCTCAAACTCCGGATTTAAGACAACTAATGTTTCGCTTTCCAGCTTCATTCCAGAAGGTAAGGCAGCCTTGTATACATCACCCAGCGTACAGAGATAATAATCTGCCAGCCATTGCCAGAAATCATATTGCCGTCTCAACAAAACAGGAGATTCATCGAGTACCTCCATAATGTCTTTTGTTTCATAGGCCTCAGGCGCCGTTTGGTGTACTTTGGTTACAATAGCCGTATAATACTTCTTGCTCCCGAACGGAACGACGATCCGACAGCCTGCCTTTATCTTATCCGTCAACTCATCGGGAACGGAATAAGTATATTGTCCGGCTATGGGCAAAGGCACTATGACATCCACGTACTTCTTCATGGCTGCAAAGTTACAAAAAACAGTTCTATCCCATTTGGTACGTCAGGCAAACTTTTATAGCTTTGTAAAGAAACTCTTAAATCAACCAAAATGAAGATATATAAGATAGGTATTATAGGCTGTGGAGGTATCGCCCAAAAGATGGCGGCCACACTGGAAAAGATGAAAGGAGTAGAACGATATGCCGTAGCATCGCGCAATCAGGAGAAAGCAGAAGCATTTGCGAATAAATGGGGATTCACTAAGGCATATGGCTCCTACGAAGAACTGGCAAGCGATCCTGAAGTCGACTTAATCTATATCGCAACTCCACATGCCATGCACTACGACAATGCACATATGTGTATTGAGAAAGGTAAACCCGTATTATGCGAAAAAGCTTTTACCGCCAACGCCCGTCAGGCTGAAGATCTCCTTGCTTTCGCCAAAGAAAAAGGAGTATTCATTACCGAAGCTATATGGACCCGGTATATGCCCCTTTCACTTAAAATACAAGAACTGCTGAAAGAAGGAGTAATCGGAACACCGTATACCTTGTCGGCTAACCTCAGCTATCCGATAAGCAACAAAGAAAGAATTATCCGTCCGGAACTTGCAGGAGGAGCTCTGCTCGATATTGGTGTCTATACACTAAACTTTGCTGCAATGGCTTTCGGAAGCGATATTGCTGAAACTCATTCTGTCTGCCAGAAGACACAAACGGGAGTCGACGCGCAAGAAAGTATAACACTCTTTTATAAAGATGGCAGAATGGCAACCCTGCAATCGAGTATCTATGCAAAAAGTGACAGAATGGGAGTCATTTCGGGCGACAAAGGGCATCTGATTGTAGAAAATATCAACTGCCCTGAATCGGTACGGGTTGTCGATGAAAACTATAAAACCATAGCGGTATATCATGCACCGGAACAGATCAGCGGCTACGAGTATCAGGTATATGCCTCCATCGAAGCTATTGAAAAGGGATGGCTGGAATCGCCGTACATGCCTCATGCCGAAACATTACGCATCATGAAACAAATGGACAACCTCAGAAAAGAATGGGGAGTAATATATCCATGCGACTGACAAGCAGTAGTTTATAAACACATAAATAAAGGTGGAGAAATTCTGTTCATACAGAAACTTTCTCCACCTTTATTTATACAGATCCTGGTATATCAAAACATGTAAGCCAATGATATCTGCCAGGTATTTCGTTTCATCTCAATAGTCATCTGATCATCTACCGATCTAGCCATTTTGCTCAGTCCAAAGTTATAATTAACTCCAGCTTGCAAATGACCGAGTAATTTTACACCAGCTCCTACATTGAATGAAGTATTGCACGACTTCATGTCGAAACTTTCAGTAAAATGTCCGCTTCCTACATTAAATCCGAACTGAGGTCCTGCAGCAATATAAGCACCCAGTGTACTTCCTAATCCTAACGTCCACTTCAGGTTAACAGGAACCTCAATGCTTTTAAAAGTCTGGCTGACTTCCTCATTACCACTTTGAGCCTTTGCACCCGACTGATTATACAAGGCAGCGACATCAACTCCCAAACCTACAATAGGAATTGTAAACTCAGCCATCGGACCAATAAAGAATCCGGTACGATTATCTCCTTTTACAATGTCTTCCGAAAAAGTCAATTTCGAAATGTTCAGTCCCCCTTTTAGACCAAACTGAAACTGAGCCTGTGCCGGCATTGCCATAAACAAGCAAGCTACAATCATTAAGGTCGATAAAATCTTCTTCATAAATATAAAATATTAAATGTTACAAGCGCAAAAATAAGGAATAAATGATAAGAATACAAATCAGGCACTAAATATAGAATGACATCCTGTCCACTTTTATGACCGATTGACACTATGCTATGTTTATCAAAGTTTAATTCAACTGGCTTTCTTTCAACGAAGGTTAAAATATTCTATCATAATGTCAGGCATACCAGACGGGCATACAGTTTGCACAATATCGGGTGAATCGCGAAAGCGAAAGGAGGAGCGATTCTAAGAAACAAGATTAATAAAAGAACTTAAATAATAGGAGATTACAATTATGATGCCGATTAGAAGAAATTACAATCAGAACTGGTTACCAAGTATTTTCAATGATTTCTTTGATAACGATTGGATGGAAAAAGCCAATGCAACGGCTCCAGCTATTAACGTAGTTGAAAACGACAACAGCTATAAAATAGAAGTTGCAGCTCCGGGTATGACAAAAGAAGACTTCAACATTCATCTTACCGAAGATAATCAGTTGGTAATATCAATGGAGAAAAAGAACGAAACAAAAGACGAAAAAAAGAAATATTTACGCCGCGAGTTTTCTTATTCTAAATTCGAACAGTGCATGATCCTGCCTGAAGATGTTGAAAAAGAAAAAATCAGCGCCTCTGTCGATAACGGTGTTCTTAACATTGAATTGCCAAAGATGACACAGGAAGAAAAGAAAGAAGCCAATAGAGTGATTGAAATTAAATAAACGATTCTAACCACCAAATCCCTGTTCCAGAGAAATCCGGGACAGGGATTTTTTTTATTTCTACTATGAACAAGCCAGTTGTTATTATGAACTTTACGGGAGTATATGATTACGAACCCTTCTCCCACAATAAAAAATTTACATGGCTAGACTGTACACACTTGCAAGGTGTAGAATGCTACTGTGACAAAGAGGGCGCACATGCACTGAAAAGAGTAATAGCAAACTATCCAGCAGATGGGATTCATTTCATCGACTCTGGCAACTATCATTATCTGACTAAGTTTTGGACGGATAAAATACAGCAACCTTTTTCGTTAATAGTATTCGATCACCATCCAGACATGCAGCCCCCTCTTTTCGAAGAAATGATTTCGTGCGGAAGCTGGGTAGAAGACACAATAGAATCGAACCCTTATTTACGCAAAGTAATTATCATAGGAGCATCCGAAAACCTAATTAAGCATGTTTCTCCTAAATACCGGCAAACAGTGGAATTTTATAGCGAACAAAGTCTGCAACACGAAGCTTCGTGGAAACAGTTTTCTAACGAAACAATCGATACTCCGGTATATATTTCTGTAGATAAGGATGTACTTAACCCACAGTCTGCCGTTACCAATTGGGATCAAGGCTCCCTTACATTAAATGAACTGGAGCATTTGTTATCTATTATCCTGAAACATGAAAAAATAATAGGCATAGACATTTGTGGAGAATGTTCATCTACACTCAATATATTCGAAGCAGAAAAAGGAACGCAGTTAGATAATACCGCCAATCAGGAATTACTGAACCTCTTCCTCAATTGCCAGACAAGCAATCTGTGAGATACTATCAGAAGGATTATTCAAACGATCACTTTATAAAGTGACAACCATTATCAGGTCTTGCAACAACATAAACAATAAATGCTTCAAAAAACATTTGCACATACCACCAACTATAACCAACCAATATGTTCAACTAATAAAAGAAAATATTAAATTTGCATATTTATAGCACAAAAATAGATAGTTCTTAACCTTATATAATATATGATAGATGAAAAAAGATTAATATTATCTGTAAAATCCGGTTCCGAAAAAGCTTACCGAACCTTGTACGAAATGTGGGTATCAAGGCTATATCAATTTGTATATCAATACTTAAAATCGGAAGAAACAACAGATGATGTCGTACAGGAAACATTCTATCGCATATGGATTAACCGAGAAAAACTAGATGCCGAGTCATCATTCAAAGCTTATCTGTTTACAATTGCTTATCATTTATTACTTAAGGAGTTACGCCGACAGTTAAACAACACCTCAATGGAGGAGTTTATAGAATATAATGACAACATACGAACTTCAGGAGATGAAGCTGAAAAACAAATAGACTTCGATCAGTTCTGCAAAGCACTAAAACAAGCTAAAGAAAAACTTACTCCACGCCAACGTGAGATTTTTGAACTAAACAAAGAACAAAATTTATCTGTTGCAGAAATTGCAGAGCAACTATGCATAAAAGAGCAAGTAGTACGTAACCAATTATCAACGGCCTTAAAAATAATACGAACCGAACTTCAGCAATATTCTTTCATATTACTCCTTTTTTTAAGCCATTTCTAATTTTTATGTTTTCTAACATAGAAATATACATGTTATATTTTACGTGTTTGTGGATATTACCAATAAACAAGGTAATAGTTTTATGGACACAAACATACAGAACAAGGTAAAAGATTTATTAGATAAATTCCGTTCGGGAGCTATATCTTCTGAGGAATTTAAAGAGTTATCGGCAAAGATAAACCAGTCATCTGAAGCTGATTTAGAGTTTCTGTTTTCTGACGAATGGGATAAATTCAACAGCTATGAGCCTTTATCACAAGATAAAATAAACTCTCTGTATAGAAAACTGAACAAGCAAAGACACATAACGCCATTCATGAAGGTGCAAAAATATTGGTTACAAATAGCAGCATCCATTCTTTTGATACTATCATGTGGCATTAGTGTTTTATACTATACTCAGCATAAAGATATTGAATATCTTGCTCAGCAAAATATAACCATAGACTCAGGTGAACATGGAACTTCATTGGTAACATTGCCCGATGGAACTCTTGTACATCTGAATGCAAAATCATCACTGTCCTACAAACAAGATTTCGGACGTGATAACCGTAAGGTAGAATTGTCGGGTGAAGGATATTTTGAAGTTAAAAAGAATACAGAGAAACAGTTCATTGTCGGCACTGAAGTAATGGATATTACAGTAACAGGAACAACATTTAATGTATATGCGTATGAGCACAAAAATTTTGTTGAAATGGCTCTTGTAGAAGGAAGTGTCAATGTTACAACAAAAGATCCCGCTCATAATACATTGAATGTAAAGCCGAACCAGAAAGTGATATACGATAAACGAACAGGGTTATTGAGCCTTGAAGAGACTTCAAATAAAATGGAAACAGCATGGCTGACCAAAGAGCTTACTTTCCGACATGAGAAGATGAAAGATGTATTCCAATGTCTGGAACGTAAATTCGGAGTAACTTTCAACATAAAGAACAAAAATATATTACAGGATGTGTATACAGGTTCTTTTAATGATGAAAATATAAAAAGCGTTCTGAATGTGTTGAAAATACACTACGGATTTGAATACACAATGGATGAAGAAACCATAACCATAGAATAACAACTAATCTAAATATTAACCTTAAAACTATGAAAAGACAGATGAAAACATGAAAAAACATCCCCGGACAATCGGCAATCATCCGGGGAAATGGCTCAGTCCATAAGTAAAACTATGTTGGCGCATAGTAAAACCGAACTTTAAACCTAAATTTATTACGTACTTATGAAAATCAAACATCAATTTACTGATTTGCACAAAGATAGTAAAAAGCGTAGTAAGATTTGCCTTTTATGTGCATCTTTGTGTATGTTTACATTTACCGGTGGTTATGCACAAACCGGAAAAGTCAGCCTCAACCTGAATAACGCATCGGTAAAAGAACTTTTTACTGCTATTGAAAAACAAACTCCCTACCGCTTCTCATACAGAGATGTAGAAGTAAACGGTAAAACAGGAATCTCTCTATCTGTTAAAAATGAAGAACTAAAAGACCTGCTTACAAACGAACTAGCAAAACAGAACTTATCTTATAAAGTTTCAGGCAACAAGATTGTTATTACCCCTATCAAGAAAAAATCCGATAAAAAACAGCCAACGAATATATCTGGAAAGGTTGTCGATGCAAACGGTGAACCAATTATCGGTGCTACGATAAAGGAAGAAGGTACCAGTAATGGTGCTATAACGGATTTTGACGGTAATTATTCACTCACAGTTTCAAGCCCTGATGCAATTCTGCAATTCTCTTATGTCGGTTACAAATCTGAAGAATTTATGGCCGATAAAGGTGTAATCAATGTTACTATGCGAGAAGATACAGAACGCTTGGACGAAGTGGTTGTTACAGCATTGGGTATCAAACGTGCAGAAAAAGCGTTGTCATACAATGTTCAGCAAGTAAAATCAGAAGAGCTTGTAAGAGTAAAAGACGCTAACTTCGTAAACTCACTGAATGGTAAAATTGCCGGTGTAAGCATCAACAAGAGTGCCAGTGGTGTCGGTGGTGCTACACGTGTAGTAATGCGTGGTGCAAAATCTATAGAAGGTGATAACAATGCACTCTATGTAGTAGACGGTATTCCATTGTTCAATACAAACATGGGAAATACAGACAGTGGTATCATGGGTGAAGGAAAGGCCGGAACTGAAGGTATTGCCGACTTCAACCCTGAAGATATCGAAAGTATCTCTGTATTAAGCGGTCCGTCGGCAGCAGCATTGTATGGTAGTAGTGCAGCAAACGGTGTGATCCTTATCACCACTAAAAAAGGTAAAGAAGGTAAATTGCAACTTTCATTTTCTTCTTCTACCGAATTCAGCAAAGCATACATGACTCCTGAATTCCAAAATACTTACGGTAATAAAAAGGATATGTATGAAAGCTGGGGTGAAAAACTCGCCACTCCTTCTGATTATGACCCTAAAAAAGATTTTTTCAACACAGGAACTAACTTTATCAACTCATTGACCTTAACAACCGGTACTAAACAGAACCAGACATTTGCTTCTATCTCGTCTACCAACTCTGACGGTATCGTTCCCAACAACTCATACAACCGCTTGAACTTTACGATCCGTAATACTTCAACTTTCCTGAATGACAAGTTACAACTTGATTTAGGAGCATCGTATATCAAGCAAGATGATAAGAATATGGTTTCGCAGGGTCAATACTGGAATCCGGTTATGGCAGCCTACCTCTTTCCACGAGGAGAAAATTTTGAAGAAATCAAAACTTTCGAACGCTTTGACGACAGCCGCAAAATTCCCGTTCAGTACTGGCCGATAGCAGAATCAACTTATGCTTCGCAGAATCCATACTGGACCGCATTCCGTAACGTTTCAACCAACAATAAGAGCCGCTACATGTTCAATGTCGGATTAACTTATAAAATAACCGACTGGATTAATCTGGCTGCACGTTACAGAATGGACGATACTTATGTAAAATTCGAACGTAAGATTTATGCATCTTCCGACCAGGTTTTTGCAGAAGGTACTAAAGGACATTACGAATATAGCAATTACAATGACCGTCAGGAATATGCTGACTTCATGGTAAATATTAATAAGCAGATCAAAGACTTTAATATTTCTGCCAACCTTGGATGGAGTTATTCCAATTATTGGGCATTGGAAAGAGGATATAAAGGAACCTTACTGAAAGTTCCTAACAAATTTGCTGTTTCCAATATCGACCCGTCAAACGGCCGTACTTCAGAAAAAGGCGGTGACAGCCGTATCCGTAACCATGCTATTTTCGGCAACGTCGAACTGGGATGGAAGAGTATGCTTTACTTAACCTTGACCGGACGTAACGACTGGAACTCTCGTCTGGTAAATACCAACGAAGAATCATTCTTCTATCCGTCTATCGGTTTGTCTGGTATTATTTCGGAAATGGTACAGCTTCCTGAATTTATTTCTTATTTGAAAGTACGTGGTTCTTATACAGAAGTTGGTGCTCCAGTTTCTCGTTCTGGATTAACTCCTGGTACAGTAACAACTCCAATCGTCGGAGGTATTCCGTCACCGACATATATTTATCCATTCACTGACTTTAAAGCTGAACGCACCAAATCTTACGAAGTGGGAGTTAGCTTACGCCTGTGGAACAAATTCAGTGCAGAAGTTACTTACTATAAATCGAATACATACAACCAGACATTCCTAGGAGATTTACCGGAATTCACCGGTTATCAGAAGATTTACCTGCAAGCAGGTAACGTAGAAAATAGAGGTTGGGAAGCTTCTTTCGGCTATAATGATAAGTTTAAAAACGGTCTGGCTGTTTCTTCTACATTTACATTCTCAAAGAATATAAATGAGATTAAGGAAATGGTGAAAGACTATCATACCGATTTGATGGAAGCTCCGATTAACATCCCGGAAGTACTGAAAGACAATGGTCGCGTTATTCTGAAAGAAGGTGGAAGTATTCACGATATTTATGCAAACACTTTCTTCAAGAAAGATAGTCAGGGATATGTTGAAGTAAAAAGTGACGGAACCTTCGGTCTGGAAAGAGGTGAACCTGTATACTTAGGAAAGACATCTCCAGACTTTAACATGGGATGGAACAATGCCCTGTCATATAAAGGATTTGGATTCAGTTTCTTAATCAACGGACGATTTGGTGGAGTGGTTACTTCTTCTACCGAAGCTATCCTCGACCGTTTCGGTGTATCCAAACGTTCTGCAGAAGCTCGTGACGCCGGAGGTGCTCTGTTCCCAGGACAAGGCCGGGTAGATGCAAAGACATACTACCAAATGATTGGTACAGGAGGTTATGAAACTTCAGGATACTACCTATACAGCGCAACAAATATCCGCTTGCAAGAAATGACATTCAGTTATACAATGCCAGACAAATGGTTTGCTAATGTACTGAAAGATGTTACCGTTTCTTTCATTGCTAACAATCCATGGATGTTATATTGCAAAGCTCCCTTTGACCCTGAGCTAACACCGTCAACAAGCACTTACGGACAAGGTAATGATTATTTCATGCAACCCAGCGTACGCAGCTTCGGTTTTGGCATTAAATTTAAACTATAAAAAACAAACCCTTTGATTATGAAAAAGATAAACCAATATAAATTTATAGCAGGCGTATTTGCTGTGTCACTATTGACATCATGCAATTACGAAGAAATCAACACCAATCCATTTGAGCTGACCGATGAAGAAGGAGTCATGGACGGAGTTGCTGTAGGTGGTTTAATCACTACTATCGAACGTACAGTATTTCCAGTAGGAACACAGGCAGATGATACTGACATTATCAATCAGTATCAAACAGACTATCACTTATCGGCTGACTGCTGGAGTGGTTTCTTCGGACAAAACAATACATGGGGAGGCGGAAACAGTAACGTTACCTATTTCTTGAATGACAGCTGGATTTCCGGAACTTATAAACGTGCATATACCAACGCACTTGACCCATGGAAAAAGCTGAAAGCCGCAGCCGAGAAAAACAATACTCCTGAAGTATTTGCCTTAGCACAAATCCTGAAAATTTCAGCTTGGCACAAAGCATTGGAATGTTTCGGTCCGATGCCTTATTCACATGCAGCCGATGCTACCATGAATATCCCATTCGACTCCGAGAAAGATATTTATACAGCCATATTTAAAGATCTGACAGAAGCCATTGAGATCCTGACAGAAAAGGCAGAAAATGGTGTAGAGGTTATGAGTGAATATGATGTTGTATATGCTGGTAACTCAACCAAATGGGTAAAATATGCAAATTCTCTGCTACTCCGTCTTGCTATGCGTGTCCGCTACGCCGATGAAGCCTTATCGAAACAATATGTTTCACAGGCATTGAACCATTCCATTGGTGTCATGACTGCCAAAGACGATGAAGCACAGATGAGTACAGGAGCCGGATACACATTCCGAAATAACATCTATTGGTTGTCTGAACAATATGATGAATCTCGCATGGGTTCGTCTATGTTCTCTTACTTAATGGGATATGAAGACCCTCGATTAAGTGCTTACTTCTTGCCAGTAGACTCTAAAAGTACACAAGGAAAAGAAGCGTTCGATGGGAAACAGTATCAGGCAGTTCCTGCAGGACATCTATATGGAAAGAATGATGAATATAAGATGTTTTCTAAACCTAACATACAAGCAGCTACACCAACTTACTGGTTACGTGCTTCCGAAGTCTACTTCCTGCGAGCTGAAGCTGCTTTAATATGGGGCGGTGAATTTGGAAATGCAGAAGACTTATATAAGCAAGGTATTGAAATGTCTTTCCAGGAAAACGGAATCAGCTCAGCCGTAGATGCTTACATGAATTCTGGTAAAACCCCGATCAAGCATGAAGTTGGTGGAAGTTATTCTTGTAGTTTTGCTGCTCCTTGCGCCACAACCGTAAAATTTGAAGGTAATACGGAACAGAAACTCGAAAAAATCATGATCCAGAAATGGATTGCTCTTTTCCCTAACGGACAAGAAGCCTGGACAGAATGGAGAAGAACCGGATATCCTAAACTGAATCCTGTTATGGCAAACAGAGGTAGCAGCCAAGGAGTTACAACAGAAGGAGGCATTCGCCGAATGATTTATCCTATCAGTTTCTACCAAACAGCTGACGGACAGAAGATTTATAACGAAGCCGTTAAAATGCTAAGCAACGGACAGGACTTACCTAGTACACACTTGTGGTGGGACTGCAAATAATAACCGAATAATTAATACAGTAAAGACATGAAAACACTAAAAAAATTATTATACATCATACCTTTATTGGGAGCAATGATAACCTCTTGTACCGATGTAGAAAACATAGAAGTAGAACACATCGGCGGGTATAACACTTTAGGAGACAGTGAATATTACGCTAACTTACGTGCCTATAAGGAAACAGCTAAGAACTACGGACGTCCGGTTGCTTTCGGCTGGTTCTCAAACTGGGCTCCTTCAGGTGTAATGAGAAAAGGTTACTTATCTTCAGTACCCGACAGTATGGATATCATCTCCATGTGGAGTGGTGCTCCGGGAAGATATGAAATCACTGAAGCACAGAAGGCAGACAAAGAATTTGCACAGAAAGTAAAAGGAATCAAACTGCTGGAAGTTAGCTTACTTTCTCACCTGGGAAAAGGCAGAACTCCTGAATATATCTACGATGAGATTGAAAAACAGGCAGCCGAAGAAGGATGGTCTGACTCAGAACTTGCAGCAGCAAAGAAATATGCACGCTGGGATTTCTGGGGATTCAAATCGCACAATTTCGATAATACGGAAGAATTGAATCAAGCCTTGGCCAAATACGCTAAAGCACTTTGTGATTCACTTTTTGTCAGTGAATGGGACGGCTTTGATATCGACTGGGAACCGGGAGCTGGTTTTAGTGATTCAGACGGAACACTGAATAACACAACAATCCAGGTACTGGTTAAAGAAATGGGCAAATATATTGGTCCGAAAAGTGATCCTGAAGGAAAGGGACACAAGCTATTGTGCATCGATGGTTATATCAACTATTTTTCTGAAGAAATGGAAGAATATGTAGATTACTGGATTACTCAATCGTATGGTCATGGAACACCAGATTATACAAGTCCCGGTAACATCCCGGAAAAACTAATTATCACAGAAAACTTTGAATCTTTCGCTACTTCAGGTGGAAAATTACTTCAACAAGCAGCTTGGATGCCAGCCGAAGGGTACAAAGGAGGAGTTGGTGCCTATCGTTTTGACAATGACTATGACAATACCCCCGATTATAAATGGATGCGTCAGGCAATTCAAATCAATCAACAGGTATTCAACGAATGGAAAGCCAATCAAGGGAAAAAATAATACGAATCATGAAATTCTAAAGATATGAAACAACTATTAAAATATTTGGCGTTTTGCACCATAGCTGTATTGCTGAACAGTTGCAATGACAGTGAAAGCGACCTGCTGGAAGCAAAAGTTTACTTCGAAAGCAAAGAACATACCATTGAAGTTCTAGATGATAAACCTATCATTTATGAATTACAATCCAGAGTTTCTTCTGCATGCTCCTCTCCTGTTGAAGTATGCTATAGCATTGCAGGACAGAATGTAGTAAACGAATATAATAAGAAATACGGGACTAACTATGAAATGCTTAATGCGGCTAATGTGAAATTAGGAAGTAACACAACAAGCATACCTAGTGGAACAATTTACTCAGAAAAAGTACCTATAGAATTTTCAAATCTAGGAAATATAGAAGAAGGCAAATCTTACCTGCTCCCAGTATGTATTCAATCTTCATCCATCCCTGCTATTGCGGGAACTGACATTCTTTACTTTGTCATAACCAAGCCCGTACAGATTAAGAAAGCTGCTCAGTTCCAAAGTAATCACATTAAGATTCCTTTGGCTAGTGGAACAATATATAAGTCTGTAACTTATGAAGCACTTATCTATATTAATCAACTGCTGAGCAATAATACCATTATGGGTAATGAAGGAATTTTGATTCTTCGTATTGGTGACACAGCTTTACCAGATGGTCATAATGATTGGATTCAGATTGCAGGAACCAAACAGTATCATTCTACTCAAGCATTTGAAACAGGTAAATGGTACCACGTAGCATTCACTTATGATCAGCCTTCTGGTAAAACAGTTCTTTACATCAATGGTAGTAAAGCTGCTGAATCTACATGGGATACCCCAAGTTTCGACTTAGCTTCAGAAGGATCAGGAGGATTCTTCATCGGTAAGGTTGCCGGGTTTATGTGGGGAGAACGTCCATTCTATGGTTACATGAGTGAAGTAAGACTTTGGAATGTTGCACGCACAGAAAACCAAATTAAACAAAACATGCTGAACGTTGATCCGAATTCAGACGGTCTGGCAGCTTACTATAAGCTCAATGGAACTGATCAGTTTGAATCAGGAGGAACATGTTATGTAAAAGATGCATCACCTAATGGTATGGATGGTCTGGCAAACGGAGGAGGAAGTGCATTAAATATTATTGATCTGGAAACTCCAATAGCTATAAAATAAAAAATTACAATTCTTCATATCCTTTACTTAAGGATAAAGGAGTAAAGGAATGAAGAAAAATGCCTGCTTTTTTAACAGATTTGCTAAATATATTTGCAAGTTTGTGTAAAATCCGCCTGTATCCGCAGAGTTTGCGCATACAGGCGGTTCTTTTTTACGTTGATCCATGTTGCCTCTCTGCTTACGCAAGGACATAAAAAAAGCAGTTACGAAATTCGTAACTGCCTGATATTCTTTGTGGACCAGCCAGGGCTTGAACCTGGGACCTCCAGATTATGAGAACGATAAAATGATATTCTACGATAGTTCATTTTATCAATATTAATTGAATATCAAGCAGCTATGAATTTACTATTTCTTATAAAACTCATTAAATACCCATAACTGAAACCGTTTGTTTACGCATTGTTTACGCAGAAACAAGTGTATGAAACAGCCAGTTTCCCATCCGGAGTTATGCTAAGTACCCTTTTTGCTTTTTATAAGCCATATTGCTGTCGTAAGTAATTTGTGTTTTGCGACAAAATAAGGTTATTAGTAAATGTAGATTACTTGTTGACGTTATAACCAATTATTTGTTGTATAAATGCTCTTTTTTGATATATTTCATCTTGATTCTCTGGGTTTATTTGTACCTTTACACCGAAAGGAATGTCTTTTATGGAAAAAGAAATGATTAACAGGCTGAAAATTGTGCTTGCCGAAGAGCAAAAAAGTAGTAAGTGGCTGGCAGAGCAATTAGGGAAAGACAGGGCTACTGTCTCCAAATGGGTGACGAATACCATGCAGCCTGACGCAAGAAACCTCCTGCGAATAGCAGAAGCTTTGAATATTGATGCAGGTAGACTGCTCAACCAAAAACATTTGAAAAAATGAATGAAATAGATATTATCCAACAGATAAAGTCTGGCGAAGTCAGTAAGATGCAGTTCAAAGAACGGCTCCTTGACAGCTACGACATCGGTTGCGAATTGGTGGCATTCAGCAATGCACGTGGTGGAACATTGGTCGTTGGTGTGAAGGACAAAACCGGCAGTCTCAATCCTTTGTCATATCTGGAAGTACAGGAAACCACGAACACACTTAGCAACATCGCATCAGAAAATGTTGTTCCTGCCATCCTTGTTGATGTAGAAACTATTTCCGTGGATGGCGGAAGCCTTGTTGTGGTTCATATTAAAGAAGGGGTGAATAAGCCTTACCACGACAATCGGGGTATTGTGTGGGTGAAGAACGGTGCCGACAAGCGCAAGGTGTTCGATAATGCCGAACTTGCCGAAATGATGACCGACTGCGGCAGTTTCTCGCCTGATGAAGCTGGGGTTCGGGATGCTACTATTAAGGACTTGGACGAGAATACCATCAAAATCTTTTTAAGCAACAAGTTTGAAAAAGTATTGGTGAGAAAAGGTTTGGTGGGTGATGCATTCCGCGAGACCTCTTTAGATGCAGTCTGTTCTGCTATCGTTAGTGGGCACGATGGGGAGAAGCTGCTGCGTAACCTACGTTTCATCCGACCCGATGGAAAAATCACAGTGGCTGCAATGTTGCTGTTTGGCAAGTACACTCAGCGTTGGCTTCCTGCAATGACAGCAAAGTGCATTTGTTTTGTGGGCAACAGTCTTGGAGGTACACAATTTCGCGATAAGGTGAATGATGCCGACATTGAAGGAAATCTGCTTCATCAGTTTGAAACTATTATGGATTTCTTCACCCGGAACTTGCGCCATATACAAGTTGGAAAAGAGTTTAACTCGCAAGGAGTATTGGAGATTTCATACATCAGCCTTGTTGAGTTCACCGTAAATGCTTTGGTACATCGCTCGCTGAATGCGACTGCTCCTATCCGTATATTCATCTTTGATGACAGGGTGGAGATACACAGCCCCGGAATTCTCCCTAATGGGCTTAGCGTGGATGATATTGTTGTAGGTACATCCATGCCACGCAATATGTTCCTCTTCACAAATGCCATCCATTTGCTCCCCTACACAGGAGCAGGTAGTGGTATGCTTCGTGCCTTATCTGAGGATATGAAAGTTTCATTCACCAACAATGACAGAACTAACGAGTTTGTAATTACTATAAATAGACCGGAGGGTAGCCAAGTCAATGGTAACTTAGATACTAAACTTGGACACTCTGACACCGACTTAGGCATCAACTCTGACACTTTCAATGCTGACTCTGACACTAAACATAGATACTCTGACACTGGCTTAGAGTCCGACTCTGACACTTTCAATGCTGACTCTGACACTAAACGTCCTAAAATAACAAATAAACAGAGGGATATAGTAAACTTCTGCAGTGTGCCACGTAGCAGCAAAGAAATTCTTGAAAGGGCTGGTGTGACATATCATAGCAAGAATATCCAAACATACATCATGGCTCTTGTCGAGGCTGGCTATCTCGAAATGACCAATCCCGAGCATCCCAATGCAAGCAATCAAAAATATAGGAGAAGTAAAAAATGAGTTCACATATATTCACCAACAAGAACGGTAACACTGATGTACAAATTTGAAAAAGTTCTTGATTTCATTACAAACAACAACAAACCGTACAATAATCTCTAATTTCTAAAACACAACGATATGGAATACGGAATAGTTTATCTTCTGACAAACCCTGTGATGCCAGGACTTGTAAAAATAGGTATGACCACACAGGAAGACATCGACAAACGTATGAAGGAATTATATACAACAGGAGTTCCCGTACCGTTTGAGTGTAAATTTGCGTGCAAGGTTAAGAAAAGTGACTGTCTCAAAATTGAAAAAGCCCTTCATAAAGCCTTTGACCCTCAGCGTATCAATCAGAACCGTGAGTTCTTCCGTATCAACGTGGAACAGGCGCAAGCCATACTCGAACTTTTCCACCATGAAGATGTGACGGAAGAAGTGACAGACGAGATACAGAACGACCTCACAGATGAGGACAAAGCTGCCAGCACAAAAGCACATGCAAAACGTCCACCGCTCAATTTCTATGAGATGGGATTGCAGAAAGGCGATGTTCTCATCTGGAAAGATGACCCATCAATTTCTGTCACTATTCTTTCAGAGCGCAAAGTGTGTTATCAAGGAGAAGAAACTTCTATCAGTGCACTTTCTGCTAAGCTAAAAGGCTACAAAGTCAAACATATACAGCCGACGCCACACTGGCTTTTCAACGATCGTCTTCTAAGTGAAGTCTATGACGAAACATATCCATTTGAAGAATGAAGGCATACCATAGGCTGCTTCTAAACCCATATTACGATAATATTTATAGTAAACAAATGCTGCAAATGAAGTGTAATTCTATTGATTTCTGTTTAGATTATTGAAAATTTATGCGTAATATAAGAATCCCTCAGGTTTTTACGTTGATCCATCCTTGATCCGTTTGTTTACGCATTGTTTACGCAAGGTCATAAAAAAAGCAGTTACGAGATTCGTAACTGCTTGACTTTCTTTGTGGACCAGCCAGGGCTTGAACCTGGGACCTCCAGATTATGAGTCTGTTGCTCTAACCAACTGAGCTACAAGTCCGATATTAAGGTAATCCCTTAAATCCGAGTGCAAAAGTAATAGATTAGCTTGAAACTTGCAACATTTAAGAGGATTTTTTTATAAAAAAAACAAATATATATAGGCATATCAATATATATTGTATTTTTGTGCTACTTAATCAATTAATAACTAGGCATTATGTCACAAAACACAAATGAATCTCATTTGACCGGACTTACCGACCAGGAAGTCATTGCGAGCCGTGAAAAAAATGGAGTAAACCTATTAACTCCTCCCAAACGTCCCTCCATATGGAAACTTTATTTGGAGAAATTTCAGGATCCTGTTATCCGAGTATTATTAGTTGCAGCAGTTTTTTCACTTATCATTTCAATTATTGAGAATGAATATGCTGAAACAATTGGTATATTTTTTGCTATTTTTCTGGCAACTGGAATTGGATTCTATTTTGAATACGATGCCAATAAAAAATTTGATTTGCTGAATGCCGTGGGCGAAGAAACTCCTGTAACAGTAATTCGTAATGGAAAGATAAAGGAAATACCGCGTAAAGATATTGTTGTAGGAGATATCGTCATCCTAAATACCGGAGAAGAAGTTCCTGCCGATGGAATGCTGGTGGAAGCTGTTTCTTTGCAAGTCAACGAATCGACACTGACCGGAGAGTTAATGGTAAATAAAACAACCGATGAAGCCCACTTTGACGAAGAAGCAACATACCCCTCGAATTCTGTGATGCGTGGTACGACCATTACAGACGGACATGGTATCATGCGCGTAGAACGTGTTGGAGATGCTACAGAAATCGGTAAAGTAGCCCGTCAGTCTACAGAACAAAGTCAGGAACAAACACCACTGAATATTCAGCTTACCAAATTAGCAAACCTTATAGGTAAAGCAGGGTTTACAATCGCAGCACTGACCTTTATCATATTCACCAGCAAAGATTTATACCAGTATCTCACGGTAACAGAAGTTACTGACTGGCATCAATGGCTAGAAATAGCACGTATTGTCCTGAAATATTTCATGATGGCTGTCACTTTGATTGTTGTAGCTGTCCCAGAAGGATTGCCGATGAGTGTGACGCTCAGCCTTGCCCTCAACATGCGACGTATGCTGAAAACGAACAACTTAGTACGAAAAATGCATGCTTGTGAAACAATGGGTGCTATCACTGTTATCTGCACAGATAAGACAGGAACTCTTACACAAAATCTGATGCAAGTATACGAGGCACAGGTCGATGAAAGCCAGCCTGAGCTGATAGCGGAAGGAATAGCTGCCAACTCTACTGCATTCCTTGAAGAAAAGGTGGAAGGAGAAAAACCTTCGGGCGTAGGAAACCCTACCGAAATAGCTCTCTTACTCTGGTTAAATGGTAAAGGACAGAACTACATGAAACTACGTGAAGAGGCTAAAGTCATTAACCAATTGACCTTTTCTACGGAACGCAAATACATGGCTACATTAGTAGATTCGCCGATTCAGAAAAAACGGATACTCTACATCAAAGGTGCCCCAGAGATCGTAATGGGCAAATGTAACCTGGATAAAGCTCAGATTGATAAGTACAACGAACAGTTGCTGGCTTACCAGAATAAAGCTATGCGTACACTTGGTATAGCTTATAAAGTTATTCCGGAAAACGCTTCTGACGACTGTGCAGAACTAGTCGGCGAAGGCGGTATGACTTTCTTGGGAATCTTTGCAATCAGCGACCCGATTCGCCCAGACGTACCCGATGCTGTAAAAAAATGCCAGTCCGCTGGTATTGGAGTAAAGATTGTAACAGGAGATACTCCGGGAACAGCTACAGAAATTGCACGCCAAATTGGTCTTTGGCAACCTGAAGATACAGAGCGCAACCGTATTACCGGAGTTGAATTTGCTGCATTAAGCGATGAAGAAGCCCTTGAACGCGTACTCGATCTGAAAGTAATGAGTCGCGCACGTCCTATGGATAAGCAGCGTTTAGTACAGTTGTTACAACAAAAAGGAGCTGTCGTAGCAGTAACAGGAGACGGAACCAACGATGCTCCTGCATTAAATCACGCACAAGTAGGATTGTCAATGGGTACAGGAACATCTGTAGCAAAAGAAGCCAGTGACATCACATTGCTGGATGATTCATTCCACAGCATTGCAACTGCTGTAATGTGGGGACGTTCACTGTATAAAAATATCCAGCGCTTTATCGTATTCCAGCTTACAATCAATGTTGTTGCATTGTTAAGTGTATTGCTGGGTGCATTCTTCGGAACAGCCTTGCCACTTACCGTAACGCAAATGCTTTGGGTAAACCTGATTATGGATACATTCGCAGCTATGGCTCTTGCTTCCATCTCACCAAGTATGGATGTAATGAACGAAAAGCCTCGCCGTCGCACAGATTTCATCATCACCCCTGCTATGCGTAATAATATCTTTGGTGTAGGCTTAGGCTTCCTTGCTATTCTGATGGGATTACTGGTCTACTTCAAAAATCTCCCAGGTGGAATGGACACACATCATCTGACAGTCTTTTTCACCATATTTGTGATGTTGCAGTTCTGGAACCTGTTCAATGCAAGTGTATTCGGCACTAACCATTCAATCTTCAAGGATGCCAGCCATGCTTTAGGAATGCTAAGTGTCGCTATCATTATTCTTGTAGGCCAGATACTCATCGTCAGCTTTGGCGGTAAAGTATTCCGTACTGAGCCTCTTCCTTTAAACGAATGGCTGTATATCATCGGAGGTACATCATTTGTTTTATGGATAGGGGAAATATGGAGAGGTATCAAACGCCTGGGAAACAAATAAATCGATGTCACAAACATTGGTTATAAAATGAATAAGCAAATAAAAAATATCATCTTCGACTGGGGAGGCGTATTGATAGACCTGAATCTAGAAGGGTGTATCAGCGCCTTCGAACAGGCGGGAGCAGTCAATGTACGCAATCTGCTGACAGGGACTAATGAACTGGGCTTTTTCCGCGATTACGAATGTGGAAATATAAGTACCCCTGAATTTCGTGCAGCCATACGTAAGTACATCAGCCAACCGCTTACCGATGAGGAAATTGATCGGATGTGGAATATGGAACTGCTTACAATTCCTGAAGAGAAGCTCCATCTGCTTGCTGAATTAAGCAAAAGCTACCGGCTATTCTTATTGAGCAATACAAATGAACTTCATTGGGAATATGGTTCCAGACAAGCTTTCTGCCATAACGGAAAGGACTATAAAACATATTTTGAACGTATTTTCCTCTCATATCGTATGCATCTGTCGAAACCTGACCCCGCGATATTCCAAGTTGCCTTACAAGAAGCAGAGCTTCAGCCGGAAGAAACTCTGTTTATTGATGATGCGGAAGTCAATTGTCAGGCAGCTGCCTCAACAGGTATACAGGTAGCCCACTACACACCAGGAACTGATCTTGGCGATTTATTTAAATAAAATCCTACATGAAAATCATAACAGACGAGATTAAGCAGACACTTTTACCTTGCGTAGCAACTATAGGTTGTTTCGACGGACTACACCGTGGCCATCGTTTTCTCATCAAACAGGTTTGCAAAGAAGCCCGGCAAAGAAACTTCCACAGTGCTCTCATAACCTTTCCGGTACATCCACGTCAGGTTATGCAAAGTAGTTACCGTCCTCAATGGCTTACTTGTCTGCCACAAAAGACAGCTCTCATCCAGCAAACGGAAGCAGATTACTGCATCATGCTACCATTTACCAAAGAACTGTCCCTGCTTTCCGCACGTGAGTTCATGCAATTACTTCGAGAACGTTTTAATGTCCGTGTTTTGGTTATCGGGTACGACCATCGCTTCGGGCACAACCGCTGCGAAGGTTTCGATGATTATTGCCAATATGGAAAGGAATTGGGTATAGAAGTAATTCGCGCACAAGCATTGATAGAGGATGGAGTGTCTATCAGTTCGTCTGTCATACGCAAGGTCTTAAAAGACGGTGATATACAACATGCAAATCATTATTTAGGCTATCACTATTACCTGGATGGAACTGTCGTGGACGGATATAAAGTAGGACGCAAGTTAGGCTTTCCTACAGCCAATCTTCTCCCCTCCTGCCCCGACAAACTAATTCCCAAAGAAGGAGTATATGCTGTATATGCGTATATTGACGAAGTACGTTATGCCGGCATGCTGAATATCGGCCATCGTCCAACAGTTGACAATGGATCCAACCTAAGTATTGAAGTTCATATACTCAATTTTTCAGGTGATATTTATAATCATCATATGCGGATAGAGTTTATCGAATTTATCCGTCAAGAACAAAAATTTGATAGTCTGGAAAAACTGATTGCCCAACTGAATACTGACCGTGAAACAGTATCCCGCTTGCTACTGCACAGTTAAGGAATTATTCAGGTATTAAGACAAAAAATATCCCCGACATCTTTTTATTTAAAGAAATCGGGGATTACAAAAAACTATGATAACAAATTACAATTCCTTGATGCTGACAGCTACACCTCCACTCGGAGCAAGACGTTGTTTCAATTTTGTCTTATTAGTTACTTTCTTTGTAGAAATCACATATTCCTTTGGATTTGTACGCCAGTCAGCTGTTTTTCCATCGGCATAAATAGTTGCCTGATATTTTTTCCCAGCCGAAAGGAAACTCAAATCAATAACGGCTTCACGACTGTTTTCATCAGTAATTCCACCAATATACCATTCGTTCTTACCTTTTGCCTTACGGGCAATAGTGATATAATCACCCGGTTCAGCTTCCAGAATATATGTATTATCCCAGTCCACAGCTACATCTTTAATAAACTGAAAAGCATCTGGATATTTTTCATAATTCTGATATAAATCGGCTGCCATCTGAAGCGGACTGTACATCGTTACGTAAAGTGCAAGCTGTTTAACCAATGTAGTACCTAATTTTGCTTTGTTTGAGCCATAAACAGAAAGATCACCTTCAAAGATTCCCGGAGTATAATCCATCGGACCACCCATCAAACGGGTAAATGGCAAGATAGTCTGATGATCCGGACGGATTCCATTGAAGGACTCAAATTCCGTTCCACGTGCTGATTCTTGAGCTATCCAGTTAGGATATGTACGATACATACCAGTAGGACGTACAGCCTCGTGTGAATTAACCATAATATGATATTGTGCCGCTGTTTCTGCCACTCGATTATAATGGTTCACCATCCATTGTCCGTCATGATGTTCGCTACGCGGAATAATAGGACCTACGTAACCGGTCTTTACAGCATCATAACCATTTTCTTTCATAAAGCGGAATGCATCATGCATCTGACGTTCGTAATCGGCAACCGATGAGGTTGTTTCATGATGCATAATAATTTTTACTCCTTTTGATGCAGCATAACGCTGAAGCTCTTTCACATCAAAATCCGGATAAGCTTTGGTGAAACTATATATAAATTCCTTGGCATAAGCGTAATTGTCTTCCCAGCCTTCGTTCCATCCTTCTACCAATACTGCATCAAAACCATTTTTCGCAGCAAAATCGATATACTCTTTCACATGAGCCGTATTGGCACCATGATGTCCGTTCGGTTTCAACTTAGTATAGTCAGTTTTGCCGATTACGATATCTTGCGTATCAGTATAAGCCCATGTAGAACCTCCACCTGTAAAATACTCCCACCAAACACCAACATACTTGGTTGGCTTAATCCAGGAAGTATCTTCCAACTTGCAAGGCTCATTCAGGTTTACAATCAAATTCGAAGCCAGAATATTTCGAGCATCATCGCTTACAATAATCGTACGCCACGGACTGGTACTACCTGTCTGAATGTATCCCTTTGTTCCGTTTTTATCGGGAGTAAGGTGTGAACTCATCAGGAAAGTCTGTGCATCCAAATTCAGGTGCATAGCTGGATAATTAACTAAGGCAGCCTCATGAATGTTGATATAAAGTCCGTCATCCGACTTCAGCATCAAGGGTGTCTGTACAGCAAGATTAGGTGAAGGCGATTTACAGGCCAAAGCCTCATCACGTGCCTTGTCTATCAACTGCGGAACCTCCGACAGTTTAGAAGTCGTTATCTGAAACTCATTAGTATCATAGTCAGCCGGAATCCAGAATGCCTTATGATCACCGGCCAACTGGAATTCTGTTACTTCTTCATTAATAGTAAAATGGCGCAATTCCTTCTGTACCGGGAACTCATAACGGAACCCTAATCCATCATCGAACAAACGGAAACGGATATTCAGCAACCATCCTGTACCTTCTTGCTCCAAGGCAACAAACAATTCCTTATGATTATCACGAATAACACTATTCTGCCCCCATACAGGATTCCAAGTCGTATCGGAAGCATCCTCTTTTGTTTCTACAATACGGAAATTTTTGCTGAAATCGAACGATGGACGTATCTGAAAGCCCATCTTGCTTTCTTTTATTACATCCTTTCCTTTATACTTCAATGAATAAACCGGAGTTTTGTCAGCCGACAAATGAAAATCCATAACCAGATTTCCGTCGGGTGAAGTCAATGTTTGGGCTAAAGAAAATCCCACGCCAAACAGACAGATCATAACACACAGAATAAGTTTCTTCATAATATCTCTATTGATTAACGAAATTAATACTTTTGTAAATATAACAATTATCTGCTGATATACACTTACCGTACTTTTGAAAACTTCTTTATACCTTCAAAAAAGGCTTATCCAAAACATCCTCATCATAAATCAGAAAATATTTATTGTTTTTCGATAAATATTTTCTGATTTTCTTTTGTTCTTAAAAAATAATATCTACATTTGCATATCGAAAAACGATAAATATTTATCGAAAGCTAACACAGAAAAATAATTAAGAACCACAAACACGATGCAATTATGAAAAAGACATTATTAAGAAAAGCAGCTATGGCAAGCCTCTTCACCCTGATGACACTGACAGTCACAAAGGCAAACGCAAAAGGAACTTTCATTTATGGAGAAACAGACAACGGTTTGATTGTTTCTACCCTGAATGAGGACGGCAAAACACTTACTCCAAAATGGAAATACGAGTACCAGTACGACGAACAAGGACGACTGACCGAGAAGAAAGCATATCGATGGAATTTGCAACAACAGATGTGGACACCGGCCTATCTGCTCACTATTACATCGAACGACTCGATATGTATCATGGATTATGCCGAATGGAACAAACTTTTTTGTAACTTTGAGCGTAACTGCCAACAAAGTGTTTATTATGTAGACAGTTCGAATACTTTATTGACTTATTATAGCCGTTCATCCGCCTGCGGAATAAGTGAAAATAACAAATAATTAAAATTCAATTATTATGGGACGCACCATTAAATTATTGCTATATTATTTTGCCTACCAACTAGCATTCATGGGAGTTTTCCTATGCGGATATATGATCTTCCATCATACCACAGAATTACCTCAATCTACCGACTCTACTTACATCACCCTTATCTTACTGGCACAGGTTCTATCTACAGCCGCTGTAGGTATCCATCTGATAGTGGGAAAATATGTACCACTCGACCGAAAGACTTGGGCGTATTATAATTCCGGTAAAGTTCTGATTGCTGCTATCCTATTAATTGTAGGTATGGGATTGTGGAGCAATTACCTGAACGAGCTGGCCGACTTACCCAATAACATGCAGGAAATTTTCGCTATGATGATGCAACATCCACTGGGAATCGTGGCAATCACCATCATGGCTCCTGTTGTAGAAGAGCTATTATTCCGCGGAGCCATCCAGGGACACCTGCTGCGCAAATGGAAGAAACCGCTTTGGGCCATCGTTGTATCGTCACTGATATTCGGTATCGTACATGGCAACTGGGTACAAGCTCCTTTCGCTTTCGTGGTAGGTCTGGCCTTAGGCTGGATTTATTATCATACAGGTAGTCTGCTTCCCGGCATATTGATGCACTTCGTCAACAATAGTACTGCCGTTTTCAGCTTTTGGCTTTCCGATGATCCGAATGCCACAATGGTTTCTACCTACGGCCCCGAAGGAGCCGCACTCATGGCTGTTGCAGGAGCGATACTTACTTTCGTATGCATCAAGTATATCCAGAAACTGCTTCCACAACCTGCAACATGGAGAGAAGAACAACCCACAAGTACAATTGAATAATACCCAATTTATGAAACATCTCAGCATATTAGGTATATTGGTCATTTTTGCCTTAGCTCTGAATCTCTATTTTGCCATAGGCAGTAATTTTAATGATTTCAAACAAGGATTTGAAGATGGACAAAAGAGCTCTACTTACGACACACAAGCAGATTCACACGGATTTAGGGCAGAAATAAGAGTTACTCCTATCTCCACTCCAAGTGATAGTCTGAATTTACAATTACCCGGTAAAACTGTAAAAGCGCCCTATCAGGTTTCAGAAGTTACCTGTCTGATCAAAGAAACTCCGACAATGCTAATCACTATAATATTTTCAGCTTTGGGAGTCATCGTATTATCTGTTTATGGTGTCTACTGTCTGATACGTGTACTGATATGTATCACACGACAAGATATTTTTTCCCGCCGCAACATCCGATGGCTTCGCTGGATAGCTTACGGCCAGTTAGCAGTCACTTCCCTCTCGTTTTTATTAAACTGGAGCATCGAGCAGGCAGTTCTCGCGCAAGTATCCCTGCCAGGTTATCAAGTAACGGGTGTCACCCCGATACCCCTGCAATGGGATTCAGTCATCCTGATCGTATTACTTACAGAGATTTTTGCCACAGCCGTCAAGATTAAAGAAGAAAACGATCTAACCATATAACCATATATCGCCTATGAAACCGAAAAGCAATTATTCACGCCCGATGGCGGCCATTTACATTATTATAAGTTTTCTAGCCACACTCATCGTATTAGAATTGATTTGCTTCCTCACCTTCTATCCACTTTTGGAGAACAGGTTTCTGCGTATATTTGCAAGCTTAATATGGCTTTATGCCGGAGCTTTTGCCTATTATAAATTAACCCACCGTTATACCAAATGGTGGAAAAGACTAAACAACCAATAAACAGTATGCCGATTATAGTAAACCTTGATGTAATGATGGCGAAACGAAAGATTTCGCTGGGAGAACTTGCCGAAAAAATCGACCTTACTCCCGCCAATCTTTCCATTCTGAAAACAGGAAAAGCCAAAGCTGTCCGATTTTCTACTTTGGAGGCAATCTGCAAAGAACTCAATTGCCAGCCGGGAGATATATTAGAATACAGACCGGAAGAGTAAAGCTCTTCCGGTAAAAGGCTGTCAAATAGTAAAGAATAAACAATTCTTATAGCCGATAATCCATTAATTGTCCGTATCTTTGCAGCCGAATTAGATATTTGAAATAAATGAAGACATTTGAAGAACTCGGCGTTTCCGCAGAAATACGCCAGGCAATCGAGGAAATGGGTTATGAAAATCCCATGCCTGTACAAGAAGAAGTTATACCGTATCTGTTAGGAAACCGCAACGACGTAGTGGCTCTGGCACAAACCGGAACCGGAAAAACAGCCGCATTTGGTCTGCCGCTGATACAAAAAATCGATGTAACAAAACGAATCCCCCAAGCACTAGTGCTTTGTCCTACACGAGAGCTTTGCTTACAGATAGCAGGCGATCTGACTGATTATTCTAAATACATCACCGACTTAAAAATTCTCCCCGTATATGGAGGCTCTTCTATTGAAAGCCAGATACGTAGTCTGAAACAAGGTGTACACATTATCGTAGCTACTCCAGGACGTTTGATAGACTTAATGGAGCGTAAAGTTGCACGCCTGGAAACTATCCGCGATGTGGTAATGGATGAAGCCGATGAAATGCTGAACATGGGATTTACCGACAGCATCAACGCTATTCTGGAGCAAGTTCCAGAAGATCGTAACACCTTGATGTTTTCAGCTACCATGAGTCCGGAGATTGCCCGTATTGCTAAAACTTATTTGCATAATGCCAAAGAAATCACAATCGGGACAAAGAATGAAGGAAGCAAAAACGTACATCATATCGCCTACATCGTACATGCAAAAGATAAATACCTGGCATTAAAGCGAGTTGTCGATTATTATCCACAGATTTACGGTATTATTTTCTGCCGTACCCGTAAAGAAACTCAAGAGATTGCCGACAAGCTGATTCAGGACGGCTATAATGCCGACTCTTTACATGGTGAACTAAGTCAGGCACAACGTGACTTGGTCATGCAGAAGTTCCGTCAGCGCTATTTGCAACTGTTGGTTGCTACCGATGTAGCTGCACGTGGACTGGATGTAAATGACTTGACTCATGTCATTAATTATGCCCTTCCTGATGATACAGAAAGTTATACACATCGAAGCGGACGTACCGGACGTGCCGGAAAGACAGGTATATCTATCGCTATCATCAACCTGCGTGAGAAAGGTAAAATGCGTGAGATAGAACGCATTATCAACAAGAAATTTACAATAAGCACACTGCCTAGCGGAAAAGAGATTTGCGAACAACAGCTTATCAAGGTAATTGATGACATCGAAAAAGTCAAGGTTAACGAAGACGAAATAGAAGCTTTTCTACCAGGAGTCTACCGAAAACTGGAATGGTTAAGCAAGGAAGACCTGATTAAGCGAGTGGTATCTATGGAGTTTAACCGCTTCCTGGAATACTACAAAAATGCTCCGGAAATAGAACAGCCTAAAGCCAACGAAAAGAGCAATGAAGCTAAAGAACGGAAAGATCGTGGAAGCGACCGTGAAAAAGTGGCACGCAAGGCTGAAAAAGGCTATACCCGTCTGTTCCTGAATTTAGGAAAGACCGATGGCTTCTATGCCAATCAGATCATTGAGCTGATAAACCGCAACTTGAAAAAAGAGCATATTCAGATCGGTAGAATCGATCTCATGCAGAATTTCTCTTTCTTCGAAGTTGTAGAAAGTCAGGCATCGATGGTAATGAAAGCACTGAATAAGGTAACCCTGAACAAAGGTCGTAAGGTTATTGTAGAAATAGCTGGAGAAAATACGGGAAAAAGCGATAAAAGTGGTAAAAAGCGTGGTAAGGAAAGCGTAAGAGAAGAAAAAACAACCAAGAAAAAAGAAACCAAATCCGCAGAAAAGAAAAAAGATAAACCTAGCCGTGAAGAACGAGGCTATACCGCCGCACGTGGTCCTAAGAAGAAAGATGACTGGAAACAGTTCTTCCAAAATGACAATCGTCCTTTGCGTGGTGAAGAGCCGGACTTTGCAGAAGAAGGCTGGGCGAAACGAAGTAAGCGCAAAAAATAAAAATTCATACGATAAATATTTGAAAAGCCCGCCGATTGACTTGTGTGTCAAGGGCGGGCTTCTATATCAGTTCTTACACGTATTCCTGTTATTCTACAACCAGACGAAGCTTTTTCGTTCCTGTGCGTGCCTGAAGCCATTCCAACATTTTGTCTTTTTCCTGTTTGGAAAGACTCCGGTCGCAATCAACAAAAGCATAAGTTAAGGTATCCATACGAAGACTGTCTACACGAAGCTGAAGACTCTTTGAAACAGAAATTGTTTTTATACATGGGAAAAGAACCTTAATCTCCTGCCCCATCTTCTCATTCATCAAATTCGAACCTGTAAAATCTGGTAGCAAGCGATTCAGTGAATCAAGTACAGCTTGTTGTGACATAAGCTGCTTCTCACTATTCTTATAAAAATCCTCCATTACCATCGACTTAATATTTCCTATATCCATCGCACCGGCTCCATTAACTCCCTGAAAAACGACCAATTTTGTCTGATCCAGCTTATAATCAGCAAGTTTATTCCGCGCATTCTGTATTTGTTCCTCTGAAACTTCCTTTCCGATAAATACCACTTTAATCTCCCGTTTGTCAAATGAGATTTCACGATTCAGAATCTGGGAATCCGGAAATTGGAGTTCAGAAGTAATAAAGTTGTTAGCAGAAGAATGATAAATCGTTTCACGTACAATGTTATATGTCAGATAAACGGCCGGACACATGGTAGCAATTGCAATACCGATGATATATTTCCGGACCAACTTTTCTCTTACCTTATCAACAAACTGCTTACGCTGGAAATGCATTACCCGCACTCCTATATAAGTAGCCAGACTGATAAAAACAGAATTAATAAAATAAAGGTAAAAAGCTCCCAAGAAATAAAGCAGGTTGCCTGTTGCCAGTCCAAATCCGGCAGTACAAAGCGGAGGCATCAACGCCGTAGCAATGGCAACTCCCGGAATCACGTTTCCTTTTTCTTTTGTAGCCAATGCTACAATACCAGCCAGACCACCTACCAAAGCAATAAACACATCATAGATAGTAGGTGATGTACGCGCAAGCAGCTCCGACTGAACTTCATCAAGCGGAGTAAATGAAAAATAAATCGTTGCGGTAGTTACACTAAACAAAGTTGCCACCAGATAACTTTTCAATGAACGTTTCATCAGCTCAAAGTCATTCAACCCGACAGCAAGTCCTACTCCCATAATCGGTCCCATCAGCGGAGATATCAACATTGCACCGATAATTACCGCCGTAGAATTCACATTCAACCCAAGTGAAGCAATAAAAGTAGCAAAAATAAGTACCCACAAGTTTGTACCTTTAAACTCCACCCCATTCCGGATGGAATCAACAGTCACCTGTTCATCTTCCTTGCTACGGTTCAAGTCCAGATATTCATTAAAAAACTTCCTGATAATAAATTTTTTATCTCTTTCCATAACCTAAAACTGTGTTTTATTTAACAAAACGGTTCACAAAAGGGATTGTTTTCAAAGGTAAATCTTTTTTTAATATATAGGCGATAAATATCAACAATAATAAGGTACGGAACACTAATCTTAATCCAACATTAGATATTATAACCTCCTGCGAAAGAACAAATAAAACAGCAGCCAGTATCAGATAAACAGCCATATCCTTTAAAGGATAGCTGACCGGATATTTTTTCTGTCCGATAATATAAGACAACAAGGTTATTACTCCATAACCGGCCACTGATGCCCATGCAGAAGCGACATATCCATAAGTCGGAACCAACCATATATTCAATGCCAGAATTACCGCACATCCGATGATTGAAAAATATGCTCCCCATTGTGTTTCATCCGTCAGTTTATACCAGAAAGACAAGTTAAAATAAATACCCTTAAATATTTCTGCCCCCATTACGATAGCTACTACACTCAGTCCTTCCCAATAATCACGCGCTACCATATAACGAAGTATATCCATATAAAACATCACAGCAAGAAAAGCCAGTAAGGAGAAGATAAAGAAATACTTCATTGCTGCCGAATACATCTTACGGTTATCTCCTTCCTTATTTTTACCAAAGACAAAGGGTTCGTAAGCATAACGGAAAGCCTGGGTAAACATAGCCATTATCATAGCCACTTTACTGGTAGCACTATATATTCCAAGCTGCACCAACCCTTCCTGACGGTCATCGAACAAGAATGGATAAATCATTTTGTCAATCGTCTGGTTCAATATGCCCACCACTCCGAAAACCAAAATCGGGAATGAATAAGAAATCATCTGTTTCAGCAGAACTTTATCCACACGATAAGAAAAACCTCTCAGTTCCGGAATGAAGAAAAACATCTGTACCAGCGACATGATCAGATTCGACACAAAGATATATCCTACCAGATATTCCGGACGGTAAAACCATGAAACCAGCTGATGGGCATGAACATCCAGCCACGGACACAACAAGAGGAAGAAAAGATTCAGGAGAATATTACCAACAATATTGAACAGCTTGATAGATGCGAACTTTATCGGACGTTTTTTGTATCGCAGATAAGCAAACGGAATACACTGAAATGAATCCAGGGCAACCACAAGTACCATCATCGCAATATAATCGGGATGATCGGGATACTCCAGCAATGCGGAAATGGGATGCAGGAACAGCATACACAGTATAACAAAAATCAGCGAAAGCCCACCTACAAAAATCAACGTATTGGCATATACCTTTTCCGGATGTTCACCCGACTTATTGGCAAAACGGAAGAATCCTGTTTCCATACCAAATGTCAGAAAGACCAAGATAAGTGCCGTATATGCATACACATTCGACACCACACCGTAACCACCTGTCGATGCAGGTATTACTGCTGTATAAAGCGGCACAAGCAGATAGTTAAGAAAACGTCCTACAATGCTGCTCAATCCATAAATAGCCGTATCTTTTGCTAACGATTTCAGTCCAGCCATAGTCTATAAAAAATAAAAGTGTGTGCCGCTGTTATGGCACACACCATAATTAATCATCAAAAAGTGTTTTTACATTATTATATATACTCCGTCCCAGATGCTTATAAGCCAGCTCCGTAACTTCTCGTCCGCGCGGAGTCCGCTTCAGAAAACCTTCCTTTATCAAGAATGGCTCGTACACTTCTTCCAACGTTCCGGGATCCTCCCCAAGTGCCGTAGCAATCGTTGTCAGTCCTACCGGCCCTCCCTTGAACTTATCAATAATGGTACAAAGTATCTTATTGTCTATCTCATCCAGTCCGTAACGGTCAATATTCAGCGCTTCCAGTGCATATCGAGCTATTTCCACATCAATCCTTCCGGAACCTTTCACCTGAGCAAAATCACGTACACGACGTAACAAGGCATTGGCAATACGGGGAGTACCACGACTGCGCGAAGCAATCTCGCCTGCAGCATCTACATCACATGGAATACCCAAGATACTGGCCGAGCGCAAAATAATACGCGACAATACCGCATCATCGTAATATTCCAAATGGAGATTAATTCCGAAACGAGCACGGAGCGGAGCGGTAAGCAATCCACTGCGGGTAGTAGCTCCCACCAGCGTAAACGGATTCAAGTCCAGCTGAATGCTACGTGCCGACGGACCTTTGTCTATCATGATATCAATCCGGTAATCTTCCATTGCCGAATATAAATACTCCTCCACCACCGGGCTCAAACGATGTATTTCATCAATGAACAATACATCATTCGGTTCAAGACTTGTCAGCACACCGGCAAGATCACCCGGCTTATCAAGTACAGGACCGGAAGTTACTTTAAACCCAACCCCCAGTTCATTGGCAATAATATTGCTCAATGTTGTTTTTCCCAATCCGGGAGGACCATGAAGCAACACATGGTCAAGCGCTTCAGCACGAAGCCTGGCTGCCTTGACAAAGATACGCAGATTGTCGACTACCTTATCCTGACCACTGAAGTCACCAAACTGTAGTGGTCGGAGGGCATTCTCGAAATCCCGTTCTTTTCCTGTAGGTTTATAATCACGTATGTCGAATTGTTCTTCCATAATGATGCAAAAGTACAAATAAATCGTGTGAAGAACGATATAAAAAACTTTATCTTTGCAAGAACTACAACTAACTTTTTTACTTTAAAGCCTATGAACGAATTTAGCACCAATCATCTGGTATTTTTCTCACCGACTCATACTTCTGCTAAAATAGCACGTGCTATTGGCGAAGGAATTGGTATGGGAAGAAGAATTGAAACCGACCTGACACTCGATGAAAGTGACTCACCTATCGAAATAAACGACTCCCTTACAGTCATTGCTGCACCTGTATATGGCGGACGTGTTGCTCCGGTTGCCTTACAACGCATCAAGCGCCTGAAAGGTAACAACTCCCCGGCAATCGTCGTAGTGGTATATGGTAACCGCGACTATGAAGATGCCCTGTTGGAACTGCGTGACACAGTAGCATCATTGGGATTCACTCCTCTCTCGGCAGGAGCATTTATCGGAGAACACAGTTACAGCACAGCCGAAATGCCTGTTGCAGCCGGACGCCCCGATGCGACCGATTTACAAACAGCCCGCACATTCGGAGCCGACAGTTTGAAAAAACTGGAAAAAGCAATGCAGAATTCAGAAGCATTAAGCACACTGACCCCTTCTCTGCAAGCAGGATGCCGGTTAAAAGCTATGGGTGATAAATTGTCAATGCTGATTGGATCTTTTTTTATAAAAGGTACTTCTCCTTATAAACTGATACAGGCTTCCAGGCCATCAGCTCCAGTCTGCAATGAAGATTGCTTTGTTTGTGGAGAATGTATAGAGGTATGTCCTACCCATGCCATTCGTATCAGCGACGACGGCAGCCATATCGAAACAGATGTAAACCGCTGTATACGCTGTTGTGCCTGTGTAAAAGAATGTCCTAACGGAGCCCGTATCTACAACACTCCGTTTACAGCTATTTTACACGAGAAATTCAGCACACCACGTCAGCCTGAACTTTTTCTATAAAAAAGAAGTTAATATTTCGTCTTATACAAACGGCAGATTTTACAACATGGAAAAAGAGAAACGAATACTAGTAGGAATGAGTGGAGGAATTGACAGTTCCGCTACCTGCATTATGCTACAAGAACAAGGTTATGAAGTTGTAGGTGTGACTATGAGAACCTGGGATATACCTTCCCACTTTTCAACTCCGGAACAAGAGCAACCCGACGAAATATTAGAAGCAAAGGCTCTAGCCGAACGTCTGGGTATAGAACATCATGTTGCCGATGTCCGCGAGGAATTCCGCAATGTCATCGTACAATATTTTATCGACGAATACATGAAGGGACGTACTCCCAATCCTTGCGTCATGTGTAACCCGCTGTTTAAGGAACGCATCTTATGCGAATGGGCCGACCGTACCGGCTGTGCACAGATTGCCACAGGACATTACTGCCGACTGGAAGACAGAAAGGAGCACCGATATATAGTAACCGGTGATGATCCGACAAAAGACCAGTCATATTTTCTATGGAAACTTCCACAAGAGATATTGAAACGTATGGTGTTCCCATTGGGAGGAATGACCAAAACCGAGGTAAGGGCTTACCTCGCAGAAAAAGGCTTTGAAGCCAAAGCCAAAGGAGGAGAAAGCATGGAAGTCTGTTTCATCGATAAAGATTACCGGGACTTTTTGAGAGAACACTGTCCGGATATCGACGAACGAATCGGAACAGGATGGTTTGTCGACAGCAAAGGACTGAAGTTAGGTCAGCACAAAGGTTTCGCCTATTATACTATCGGACAGCGCAAAGGACTGGAAATCGCACTCGGACGTCCGGCGTATGTTCTGAAAATCAACCCTGCCAAAAACACAGTCATGCTGGGAGATGCCGAACAGTTGAAAGCCGAGTATATGCTTGTAGAAGATATAAATGTAATAGATTTACAGGAATTGCTGGAATGCCCCGACCTGTCCGTACGAATCCGCTACCGTAGTCGCCCTATTCCTTGTCAGGTTATCTTACTGGATGAAGGACACCTCCTTGTAAAATTCAAGGCTGAAGCTTCAGCCATCACTCCAGGACAGTCGGCTGTTTTCTATGATAAAGGCCGTGTATTAGGTGGAGGATTCATCGCTTTCCAACAAGGCATAAAGAAACTGATAGCCGAAAATGAAGAAAAATTCTAGTGTTTAACCCTTCATGCACCTGACAAAACATATCTTCCTGGAAGCATGTTTTGTCAAGTACGTGAAGGCACACGAAAAATATGCCGAGAAATCAGGAAAAACTTCTCGACATATTTTTAAAATTTGTACAAAAAATCAAGTATTTTACATGAAGTTTTTGAGGCACTTCAGCATTAGCGGTAAGACTCCGCAAATTCCTTTGATACAGAATTACTTACACTCTTACACACGTCTGCACTGAAATCCATTCCGCAGCGGATGATTGCATCCCAATCCGCTTCCGTCAGTTCGGCAAGATCAGCCCGACGGACACGATATTTCAGCAACCCGTATACCACACCTGCATTAAAATTATCGCCAGCCCCAATGGTACTTACCGCTTTCAGCGGAGTCACCGGATAATCCTTACATACATGTTTCGTACGCAAACGGACATCACCATCAGCATCGGTACAGATAAAGTTCGGACAGTAGAATCCTACATGATTGCTGTACACCTTGTCAGCATCCGGCTGACGGAACATATTCTGAAAATCTTCTGTCGAACCCCTTAAGATATCGGCATACTCAAAATTCTCTATAATAGTAGGCATCAACTTAATAGCCTCATTAGCATGCGTACTGCGGAAGTTGACGTCATAATATATGATTGCGCCTGCATCATGAGCACGGTCAAGCAACTCTTTTACTTTATCACGCAACACAGGAGTAATAGCAAAATAAGAACCGATCATGATAATATCATCACTCGATATTTCAGGCATATTTACTTCCAGCCTCTGGCGAGGATAGTCTTTATAGAAAATATACTCGGCATCATTCCGTTCGTTCAGAAAAGCCAGCGACACCGGCGACTTTCCCTCCGGAAAGACATTCACATTTGCCGTATCAACTCCGTTTTCGCGCATGTTTGCCAGAATCATCTCTCCCACACGGTCGTTTCCCGTTTCACTGATAAAGGTAACATTCTGTCCCATTCTTCCCAGTGAAATTACAGCGTTATAAACAGAGCCGCCCGGGACAGCCGCCTGTGGCTGTCCGTCGCGGAACAGAATATCAAGAATCGTTTCCCCTATACCGATAACCTTTCTCATAAGCAAAAATCTGTTTATTTACTCAACGCACGGGAACGCTCGCCCAGATAACCTCCATGATGGCGCTTGCTATATTCTTCAATAGTAAATCCGGTCTGCTTCATAGTTTCTACCACCAGTATATCTCCGATAACAGTCATGATGGTAGTAGAAGTAGTAGGAGTCATACCCAACGGACAAACCTCGTCCGGATGTCCGGTAGCAAGACAGATATCCGCAGCTTCAGCAAGCGGACTTTCCGGATTTCCGGTAATGACAATCTTCTTCAACGACGGATTCAAACGATCAGCCAAATCGGTCAGTTCCACGATTTCACGCGTTTTACCCGAATTGGATATAAGAAGCAGCAAGTCATTTTCCTGCAAAATTCCCAAATCGCCATGTTGAGCTTCACTGGGGTGAAGAAAAACAGCTGGAATACCCGTAGAACAAAAAGTAGTAGCAATGTTCATGGCAATCTGTCCGGCCTTTCCCATTCCACTGGTTACCAGCTTTCCTTTTTTGCGGTGTACTTGTTCTACAATCAGCTCAACGGCCTTCTCGTATGCATCTGTTACGGGAATATTCAATACAGCCTGTGCTTCACGCTGCAACAGTTCGTGAATAGATGAAATCATATTATGATGAGTTTAGTAAATTAATATTCGAGTAATTGTTTCAGCTCATCGAAAGTGTTGGCCACAGTGAAATAATTTTTCAGCGGGCGATGAGCGAAGTGTTGTGTTTCCAGCCCGGCAAGAAATTCAAGAATCCCGTTCCAGAAACCATTAACATTATAAAATATCACTTTCTTTTCGTGATAACCTATTGTGGCGGCAGCCATGACATGAAATATTTCATCGAGCGTTCCCACTCCACCAGGCAACGCAACAGCCACATCTGCTTCTTGCAGCATGATATCCTTACGGTCACTCAGATTGACAGCACGAAACGTCACATCAAGCAAATCGCTGACAGCTCCCCTTTCTTCCAGCTTGGTAGGAACAACTCCCATTATCATAGCTCCATTTTCTTTTGCAGAGCGGGCAACAGCCTCCATAAGTCCTGTATTCGAACCTCCATAAATGAGCCACTTTCCGGTTTTACCAATCCATGCAGCCAGTTCGGAAGCTTTTTCGGCATAAATCGGATCGATGTGATCGGAAGCCGAACAGAATATTGCAATTTTATTCATAATACCTTAATTTATATAATACCGCAAACGGCCAGGAACAGCCAGTGCAGTCTGTAGCGAAGAAAATCAATATACCTGCAAATATCTGTATTTTTTCAGTTACGACAATAAGTATTATTGTATTTTTGCAACGAAAATCCATGCAAAGAAGAAAACTCATGCCATACAATACTTTTATTTTGCCAAACGGACTGCGTATTATCCACGCTCCCAGCCCTACCAATGTAACATATTGCGGATTTGCCGTCGATGCCGGAACGCGTGATGAATTTACCAACGAACAAGGGATGGCTCATTTTGTAGAACACCTTATATTTAAAGGAACCCGCAAACGCCGTGCATGGCATATCCTGAATCGCATGGAAAATGTAGGAGGCGATTTGAATGCTTATACTAATAAGGAGGAAACAGTTATATACAGTGCCTTCCTGAAAGAACATTTTTCCCGTGCCGTGGAATTGCTGACAGACATTGTTTTCAACAGTATCTTTCCCGAGCAGGAAATAGCCAAGGAGGTAGAAGTCATTATCGATGAAATACAAAGTTACGAAGACAGTCCCGCTGAACTGATATTCGATGATTTTGAAGAACTGATATTTCCCAACCATCCGTTGGGGCGAAACATACTAGGTAAACCGGAACAGCTCCGCCAGTTCGGAAGTCAGGATGCACTTTACTTTACTGGAAGATATTACAAGCCTGCCAACATGGTATTCTTTGTTCAGGGGGATATCGATTTCAAACGGGTAGTTCGCACCATAGAAAAAGCTACGGCAGACATTCCTTTTTCAAACGTAGACAATTACCAACGTCAGGCGCCACATGCCTACCTGCCCAAGCAACTCACTCTACACAAAGACACTCATCAGGCACACGTAATGATTGGTGGACGTGGATACAATGCCTACGATGAACGACGAACAGGCCTTTATCTACTTAACAATATCCTAGGAGGACCCGGAATGAACAGCCGGCTGAACGTATCACTGCGTGAAAAACGCGGGCTGGTATACAATGTAGAATCGAACCTCACAGCTTACACTGATACCGGAACATTCTGCATTTACTTTGGTTGTGATCAGGAGGATGCCGATTACTGTACCGAACTCGTACATAAAGAACTTAAAAAGTTATGCGACCGTCCGCTTACAACCACACAACTACACGCTGCAAAAAAACAAATCATCGGACAAATCGGAGTAGCAAGTGACAACTTTGAAAACAATGCACTCGATATGGCAAAATGCTTCCTACACTATAAGCGTTACGAAGAAAAAGAAGAAGTCTTTCATCGCATAGAAGCATTGACTGCACAACAACTGCAAGACATAGCAAACGAAATGTTTTCCGAGAATTATTTGTCAATATTAGTATATAAATGAAATATCTGCCTAAATATTTTTGTCTAATCGTAAAATCAAAGCCAAAAATCAAACAAATATTACATTTTGACAAATAAAAATTTTTGTCAATCATACATATTTCATAAATTAGCCCCGTAAGACAAAAGTTAATAGATTTTATCTATATATACAAAAGATATTATGTTATGGGGAACAACGTTTTAATACTTGAAATCACATCAGGAATATGCTGCATACTAACAGCCATATTTTTACACTACTCAGCCATACCCAAAAGTAGTAATAAGAAAAATTACCAAAAAGGGTATACAATAGTAAAAATAGCTTCGTTAATATTAGGTATTTCAGCACTATTGTTTGCCTTTTTGGAAAACAGTATTGATACATACAATAAAAGAAGTTTTATACAGATAATACTTCCAGTAGAAACATTACTAGTTTTCTGGGTATTCGTATACCCTTTATACGATAGAGAAAAGCTTAAGAATTTCCTTAAATACCAGGTATTTTACACAGCGGCATTATGCTCTGCCAATATCATTTATCTTTTTATAGCAAAAAGGATGCTAGGACAATGGTTCTACTACCTATTAGTTTCGTGCTATGTCATACAATTTGCTTTTTACACAATAATATACGTACACATTTCAAGAATCTGGTTAAAAAAGAGGAATATCGATTCGAGCAATTTTAAAAAATACCCTTTTCGCATATGGATGGCAGCATTCATCATAGGTGTAATGGGCATAGTAGCAGAAATTTACCCAAACGAAATTTACTTGCAAATATTTACTTTATGCTATACGGTATTTTTCATTTCCCTTGGCATACAGTATCACAACTACAGTATCATAGCACCAGTTGAAACGACAAAAAAAGAAGAAGCAACAGCATCAGAGGGAACAAACAATAAAGCTGAGACATCTAAGCAGGAGGAGAAACGCCACGGACAAGGCAATGACATAATTAAAGAAAAAATTACAATATGGGTAGAACATAAAGGATATCTACAACCAGGTGTCACCATACAAGATTTAAGTCGTGAAATCGGTATAAACCGTACATATTTGTCAAATTACATAAACGAAACATACCAGAGCAACTTCAACGGATGGCTAAACGACCTCCGCATTGAAGAAGCAAAGCAAAAGATCATATCATCTCCTGAAATAAACTTGAGCGACCTTGCTGAAATGGTAGGTTTTGCAGATCAGGCACATTTCAGCAAGCAGTTCAAACAGAAAGAAGGAATACCTCCTTCCGTATGGAAGAAAGAACATCGCGCCAAAAGTGAAAAAGATTAATATTTTACATTTTTTGTCGAAAAATACACAATTATATACAAATAGACAAGCAGGAACGTAGCATTTACGCCTAGATTTGCACAATAAATAAAGGCGATAAGATATAAAACAAAGAACATTATCAATTATCATTCATTAATTAATTAAAAGTATGAAGAAAAAATTCTATGGAGCCCTTCTGTTAGGAAGTGTACTTCTTACAGGGGGTATGGTATCTTGTTCTGATTACGATGATGACATTAACAGCTTGAACGACCGTGTTGCAGCAGTTGAAGAAACTGTAAGGGGACTTCAAGAAAAGATTAATGCAGGATGCGTAATCACAAGTGTCGACCCAACAGGAAATGGAGTTAAGGTAACATTAAGCAACGGTGAATCATTCGAGTTGTTAAATGGCGCTCCAGGAGCAGCAGCTACAGTAGAAATTGGAGAGAATGGAAACTGGTTTATCAATGGTAAAGACACAGGCAAGCCATCTAGAGGTGAAAAGGGTGAACAAGGAGAACCTGGAGAAAGTGGAACAGCAGCTACTGGTAAGTACTACAAACCCGGAGAAAATGGATATTGGATTGAAGTTACAGTAGGTGCAGACGGTAAAGAAACAGAAACAGAAACAACTATCAGCTGGACTCCAGAAGGAACAATGACAGCTGTATGGGATTCTGAAAATGGCAAACTGTTAGTAAGCAATGTTAAAGGTTATAATGGAATCTTAAGCATTTCATTAACATCTGAATTGAAGTCATTGGTATTCCAACCTGAATTCTATTACCAAGGAATTGAAGCAATGGAAGCTAAAACATTCAATTACACAGAAAAGGGTGTTAAAGAAGTTAATGCTGATGATGATTTTACAACTGATGCACCAACAGAACTTGATGGTGTTGCAATGACTCCGGGATTAGTTGCTAAATATCACATGAATCCATCTTCTGCAAATTGGAAAGACATCAAATCACTGAGCTATATATCAGATGATAAGAACTATACAAGAGCTGGAGGTGTAGTTAAAGCCAATGTTTTTGATTGGGAAGGTGAAGAAGGTATTTTAACTGTTCACTCTCAATTGACAGATGGTACAATCAAAGATATCCAAAACGATGGTAAAGTTACTGTTTTAGCTTTACAAGCTAATTACTCTGGAAGTGAAAAAGATACAATCATCACTTCTGACTACGCAGCAGTGAAAGCAACAAATTACAAAGACATGGTACTTGCCAATGCCGCATCTTTAGGCCAATCGGTACATACTAAGCACTTATATACAAATGCACAAGATGCAATCAACAATCCAGCTAGTCATGAAATCGTATGGAATCATGAAGGCTTAGATGTTGCAACATTAGTTCAAACACATTACGATGACAGCCAAAACAGCCATGTTGCATGGGATGTAACAGCAGCAGATAAGACTGTTGAAGACTATGGATTCAAATATAGCTTCAAACTTATTGGTTATCACAAGGGAAATAACAGAACATCAGAGAGTGCACATGCTGTCATGAAAGGTTCTTTATTGAAACCTTGTATGCCAGTAGGCGGAAAACAGCCAACATGGGATGCCGCAAAACAGAATAAAGCGGAAAAAGATCGTGAACCATTGGTACGTGTTATCTTAACAGATACTGTAAGCAATAAAATAGCAGCTGTAGGATACGTTAAATTCAAAATTGTTGAAAAAGCTACACCGACAGAAAGTGAAGTTATCTTGACTCCTGAATTTGATGATTTCAATTATGAATATACTGTAAATTGTACAGGAACAGAAAAGCCATTGCAGATCGAATGGCATGACTTCGAAGAAGATATTCTTGCACAACTTGAAAAGCAAGGAATTTCTAAAGAAGACTTCCACACTAACTTCAAGTTGGATGGTGGCAACGATGACGCAACTCAGTATGATGGTAAGCTTGCTACATCAATGCCTACTTCTAAGAAAGGTATTGTAAAACAAACCATTACAGATGCAGGCCCTGAAGAAACTCAGATTATCACTTGGACTCTGAAGAACAATGAAGCTTATCAATTGTTCAAGAACAATAAATCAATCTCTGTAATCGTTCGTTATAGCAAAGAAATCGAATCTAAAGTATATCAGTACGTATATGTAACATTAACTTGGACTCCTAATCCACGTAACGTACAGCCAGCTGGTACTTTAGAAAACTCTGATAAGATTAAGAATTATTGGTATGCATATAATTCAGCAACTCCAGGTAGCGGATACAGTGATATCCATGCAAATGTTGAGACTGTAGGTGAAACAAATGCTGATGATGAATTCAAATCAGATATTTTGAATACATTCGATGGCAATGACGTAACTGTTTCAGGTGTCAATGCAGTATATACAGCATTCCAAGATGCTAACTTAACCAAAACATTTACATTTGTTGATCCACAAAGTACTGATATGACTCCTGTAAAAGGTAATTCAGGTACTATGTACGATATTACAGTTGGTGATAATGGAACAACATTATATGCAAACGTAGTTAACAATCCTCTTGTAAAACAGGCTGTAGTTAAGATCAATGGTTCTATTTTGGAATATCAAGGCAAAGATAATGAAACTCAATATTCGTTTGCTAGAGATATTTTGAATGCAGCAGATCATGCACAATTCGTGGCTAACAATGAAGGCAAGAAAACATTTACAGCACAAATTCAGATTAATGCTGAAAACTGTAGTTATGTTCCATTTGAACTTGAAAACAATGAATTCTTTGCTAAGTTCTTACGTCCGATTACTATCAGTGACCCACATGAAACAAACTTTGTGGACGCTACAACAGGTGGTGCTAAAGCTGATTTGAAATTGACATTTGTAGACTGGCGTGATCATAACTTTGATAATGCATCTGTTACTAAAGGTCAGAACTATTATAAATATTATGATGTTGAATCAATCGCACAGAATGGCGATATTATGACTGACTTAAATGGAACAACAGGTGTATTTGACAGAAAGTTAAGTGATGTAACAGGAAAAGTTGAATTCACATTTACAGCTCCAACAAAATCTGAAATCCAAAATGGTAATGGTATCGTAAATCACTATTTCGGTACATTAAACTATGAAAATAATGGTACGACTGTAGGCGATTTCCAGATTAAGGTTCCATTTGATGTAACATACGATTGGGGTACAATCCAAGTATATGTAATATGTAAGATTTCTCAGACTGAAGCTAACTAAGCATAAGCCTAGAATTCTAGAAATAATTAAAGTAAGGGGCTCAAAGCCCCTTACTTTTTATACCTAAATAGGAAAAAATGAAAAAATTAAATATCATTGCTATAGCAATTTGCTTATTAAGTTTTTTTTCATGCCAATCAGCTGATAAAAATCAGCAAAAAGATTCAGACACAACTGAACTAAATAGTTTTGTAAGTGGACTGGTAAAAGAAGATACAACATCTGTTGAAAAATTAGTAAACACATATATGACTTATGCACAAAACAAGCAATACAGTGAAGCTGCTGCAATGCTTTTTAAACCAGATACAACAGATATATGGAATGAGCCAGTACCTCTAGACAATGATGAAATGGAATCCGTAAAGGCCGTTCTTAAACGTTTTCCAGTTCTGAGCTATAAGATTACAAATATGGAATTCCGAACTGCAGTCGACAATGAAATAAAATGTTCATTTGTAATGAATGACTCATTAAACATAACAAGCAGTTGGACTTTCAGACCTATGAATTATTTAGGAGGATGGCGCCTCTGTTTAATGAAATGATTCCACATATTATAGCGATAATATGCAACTCTCTTAAAAATATTAAACCATACCAATGATTTAACTTTTTAAATAATTACATTATGCATTGGAATAAATTATTAACACTATTAGCAATTGGATTAATTCCAATAACAGCTAAATCACAAGTAGTACAATCTTCAACTGAAGGAAAAACAGAGTTTGTTCCTCATTGGTTCATGCAAGTACAAGCCGGTGCAGCACACACACGTGGCGAAGCGAAATTCGGAGACTTGATTTCTCCGGCAGCTGCTATCTACGGCGGCTATCAGTTTACACCGCTCTGGGGATTGCGTGCCGGAATAAGTGGTTGGCAGGCTAAAGGAGGATGGGTATCCCCACAAAATGCCTATAAATACAATTACTTACAGGGTAATGTAGACGCTACACTAGATTTGAGCAACTTGTTTTGTAGTTATAATCCTGACCGTTTCTTCAATGCATATTTATTTGCAGGTGTAGGACTAAACGGAGCTTTCAATAACGATGAAGCTGTAACACTGGCTAACAAAGGCTATGATTTGCGTTACCTATGGACAGATAATAAGATCAGTCCGGTTGGCAGGTTCGGATTAGGTACAAACCTACGATTAACCTCTAACCTTTTCTTCAACATCGAAGTAAATGCCAATGTTTTGTCGGATAAATTCAATTCAAAGAAAGCTGGCAATGTAGACTGGCAGTTTAATGCGCTTGCCGGATTTACTATCAAGTTTGGAAAAACTTCACGCAAAACAGAACCTGTTTACTATGAACCGACTCCGCAACCGGCTCCCGTTGTAAAAGAAGAGCCCAAACCGGTACAGCAACCTGCTCCGGTAAAACAGGAAAAGGTTAGTATGACAGAAAATATCTACTTTGCACTTAATTCTTCCGCTATCCGCAATGAAGAAAAAATGAAGATTGAAAAACTGGCAGAATTCATGAAAGAACACACTGAATGTAATATTACTATCAGTGGATATGCAGACAAGCAGACTGGTAATGCAGATATCAACATGCGCCTTTCTAAGAAACGTGCTGAAAATGTAGCTACCCAACTGAAAGAAATGGGTATCGACAGCCAGCGTATCACGGTCGATTACAAAGGTGATACCGTACAGCCATTTAGCACACGGGAAGAAAACCGCGTAAGTATCTGTATAGCTGAATAACAGGACCCTTTAATTCTTCATAACATGTAAGGAACGTCACTCTCCTATTCCCTAGGGAGAAGATGACGTTCCTTTTTTAGTTTTTGTACACGATGATGCTTTCCGAATGATGAATAAATCACTATCTTTGCGCAAACTGATAAATGTCAGGAAATACAAAACCATATATACACATGAAAATAGAAGATAAACTGACTGCCTCCGTCATCAACGGGGTAAAAGAATTGTACGGTGCAGAAGTGCCTGCCAAAATGGTACAATTACAGAAAACCAAGAAGGAGTTTGAAGGTCATCTTACGCTTGTGGTTTTCCCTTTTCTGAAAATGTCGAAGAAGGGACCGGAGCAAACAGCACAGGAGATCGGTGAATATCTGAAAAAGAACGAACCGGCTATCGCAAATTATAATGTCATCAAAGGATTCCTGAACCTGACTATCGCATCGGATGTATGGGTTGAACTGCTGAACCGCATTCACGCTGATGCTCAATGGGGTATTCAGAAAGCTACCGAAGATGCTCCGCTGGTAATGATAGAATATTCATCACCGAATACAAACAAGCCGCTGCATCTGGGACATGTCCGCAATAACTTGCTGGGTAACGCACTTGCCAATGTAATGGCTGCCAACGGAAACAAGGTCGTAAAGACAAATATCGTAAACGACCGTGGTATCCACATCTGTAAGTCAATGCTTGCATGGCTGAAATATGGTAACGGAGAAACTCCTGAATCATCAGGCAAGAAGGGTGACCACTTGATTGGTGATTATTATGTGGCTTTCGACAAACATTACAAGGCTGAAGTAGCTGAGTTGATGGAAAAAGGCTTGAGCAAGGAAGAAGCAGAAGCTCAATCACCACTGATGCAGGAAGCTCGTGAAATGTTGCGTAAATGGGAGGCAAATGACCCTGAAATCCGCGCTTTGTGGAAGAAAATGAATGACTGGGTATATGCCGGATTCGATGAAACATACAAGATGATGGGTGTCAGCTTCGATAAGATATACTACGAATCTGAAACATATCTGGAAGGTAAGGAAAAAGTGCTGGAAGGACTGGAAAAAGGTTTCTTCTATCGCAAAGAGGATGGTTCTGTATGGGCTGATCTGACTGCTGAAGGTCTTGACCACAAGCTGTTGCTGCGTGCCGACGGTACTTCTGTCTATATGACTCAGGATATTGGTACTGCTAAGCTTCGCTTCCAGGATTTCCCGATCAACAAAATGATTTATGTAGTAGGAAACGAACAGAATTATCACTTCCAGGTGCTTTCTATTCTGCTCGATAAGCTGGGATTTGAATGGGGTAAGGATCTGGTTCACTTCTCTTACGGTATGGTGGAACTGCCGGAAGGTAAGATGAAGAGCCGTGAAGGTACGGTAGTAGATGCAGACGACCTGATGGAAGCAATGATAGAAACAGCGAAAGAAACCAGCAGTGAACTGGGTAAGCTGGATGGCCTGACTAAGGAAGAAGCTGATGATATCGCACGTATCGTAGGTCTGGGTGCGCTGAAGTATTTCATCCTGAAAGTGGATGCTCGCAAGAATATGACATTCAACCCGAAAGAATCTATCGATTTCAACGGTAATACAGGTCCGTTCATCCAATATACATATGCTCGTATCCAGTCTATCTTGCGTAAAGCTGCTGAAGCTGGTATCACTATTCCTGCTGTTATACCGACAGGTGTGGAACTGAGTACAAAAGAAGAGGGACTGATTCAGATGCTTGCTGACTTTACAAACGTGGTACGCCAGGCCGGAAGTGACTATAATCCGTCTATTCTTGCTAACTATGCGTACGATCTGGTAAAGGAATACAACCAGTTCTATCACGATTTCAGCATCCTACGTGAAGAAAATGAAGCATTGAAGGTGTTCCGTCTTGCTTTGAGCCAGAATGTAGGAAAGATCGTCAAACTGGCAATGGGACTGCTCGGTATTGAGGTTCCTGAACGTATGTAATTAAGACATTAATCATACACTATCTTTTATTCACCACGGATTATACAGACTTCTACACATATGTGTGAAACTTCTGCATAGTCTGTGGTGAATTGGTTTATTGATATCGCTATTATACAGATTATGGCAAAGCAGCAGAAATTTTATGTAGTATGGAAAGGAGTGGAACCAGGAATATATACATCGTGGATCGACTGTCAGCTACAAATTAAGAACTACAAAGGTGCTATTTATAAATCGTTCACTACACGTGAAGAGGCAGAACATGCTTTCGCTACTCCTGCTTATGTGTATCTGAAGAAAAGTCAGACAGCAACACACGAACCGGAAGAGAAAAAAATCCCTGAAAATTTCGATTTAAACTGTCTGGCCGTAGATGCTGCATGCAGCGGTAATCCAGGACCAATGGAGTACCGGGGAGTGTATTTACTTACCGGACAGGAAATTTTTCATTTTGGACCTATGTATGGCACAAATAATATCGGAGAATTCCTTGCTATTGTCCATGGTCTGGCACTGATGAAACAAAAGGGGATAAATATGCCTATTTATTCTGATAGCCGCAATGCGTTGAACTGGGTGAAACAGAAGAAATGTAAAACAAAGCTGGAACGTACCGCGAAAACCGAAGAATTATTCCAGCTTATCGAACGTGCAGAGAAATGGCTGAATGAGAATCAGTATACTACTCCACTGCGCAAATGGGAAACTGATTTATGGGGAGAAGTCCCGGCAGATTTCGGCAGAAAATAACTTTCTGCCTTATTGTGCGGGTTGTGAACGCTTCAAAAGCTGAATATATCGGGGATGATTTCTTCTGACATATCGCAATAGTTTTCGCCAAACTTTCTGACTAAGTAAAAACAACAGGAATATGGTTCCCACAATACATACTGCACCAAACAGTTCTTTCAGACTGGTCAGAAGCGTCTGACGGGTAACTTCTTCATATAGTTGCTGGATGGAAACATCAGGCATCCATTCTTTTACCAAATCCATTTTACGGCTTATCAGACCGATATTATCCTGCTGCATGTACTTCATCAGCCAGCGGTTTAATATGGCTGTACCCAAAGGAGTAGCAATGCTGGTACGGATAAAGCTTAATACACATAGTCCCTGAAAGAAATGTTCGAAAGGGACAGTCTTGGCTACATAGATGGTCAGCGATATATAAAGTATGCCGTGTCCTAGTCCTTTCAGAAAGTTGGGGATGTAAAGACTTTCAATATTCAGGTTGGGATGGATAAGGAAATACATATAGTACTGATAAACTACTATCAGCATGAAGCCGACGGTAATAAGCAGTTTATAGCCTTTACGCAGGACTACCTGGCGGTAGAATACAACTCCTGCACCTGCCAATATCCCGATAAACACACACCAGTTCAGCGAAACGGCATTCAGCATATCATATTTCAGAATAGCACTCATAAACATTTCCTGTAAAACTGATGATGTAGTGAGAAACAAACACAGCATCAGAAAAAGGAACAAGATAGTCGGGAAATGACGGTACTTAAACACGTGGGGATGGATGTACGGACGGTGAGTCGTAAACATTCGGTTCACATTGATAAGGGTGCATACCACTGCCAGTACGATACAGCCTCGTATCAGAGCACTGTCAAGCCAGTCGTAATATTCGCCGTAAATGCATACAAATACAATGGAGAAAAGCACTACAGCCCAAAGGAGAGCACTTGTCCAGTCTATGCCATACAGAGGCATCTTGCGGGCCATCCGGAAGGGACGTGTAAGAAAAAATACGCATAACCACACGACAGCAAGCAGCCCGATGACGAGCCAATGCATGTATTGCCAGTTTGCCCAATCGCTGATATGTATGGCTACAAGTCCGGAAAGCTGGATGCTTTCGAGTACAATGATATAGATTACCGGATAGAATACGGAAAAATTTCCTGAGGGGGTTACACTCAAACGGATATTTGAAAAACATTCAAATGTACCCCACATTCTGAAAAAACCGGAAATAAAGCACGTTACGACCAGTATGAAGATATTCTGCACGTGCATCGTCACCAGATTGCAGCAGATAAGTACCGGACATACCATCATAAATATCTGTCGGGTAGTAAAGCGAAACTTCAGACGAAACAGAATGGGAAAAATCACTGTCATACCGATGAATGAGGCATATCCCGCCATCATCACATCTTCTTTCAGGCAACCCAATGCACTTGACATCTGTACAGACGTAGGAAGAAAAACTCCTCCGTTGAACTGAAACACCATTGCAAAGAACAAGGAAAGAAATATGCACACGGAAGTGGGGATAAATTCCTTGAAATATAAAATTCTAGGACGTTGTTCTTCTGCCATAATTTGTCTTTTATTGCAGTTTTACGTAACATTCCACGTTCATACCGGCACGTAAACGGCTTAGATTCTCTTTGCTGTTATTATGTGTAAATTCAATTCGGACCGGTATACGTTGTTCTACCTTTACAAAGTTTCCTGCCGAGTTGTCCTGAGGAATCAGGGAATAAAAGGAGCCGGTTGCATCTGAAATGGAAATAATCTGTCCTTGGTATTTCACCCCAGGTATAGCATCGACTGTCATTTCTACCAGTTGGCCCTGTTTCATATCGGTAGTCTGAGTTTCCTTATAATTGGCAATTACCCATTTTTCGGTTCCGTCTACAAGAGTCACCAAAGTCTGTCCCGATTGCACCAATTCTCCTTCATGGATATTTTTGCGTCCGGTCACTCCATCGGCTGTAGCACAGATTACAGTATACGACAAATTCAATTTAGCCAGATTCAAAGCAGCTTCTGCCAGCTTAATGTCCGATTCGTTCTGCTCCAGACGTTGGGTTTGTTCCTGTTTGACAAGCTCAGATGATTCTTTCTGACGCAACAACTGCTCGTAGCGGGCTTTCGTGGCAGCATAGTCGGTTTTTACACGATCGAACTGCTGTGGAGTGACTGCTTCTTCTTTCATCAGCTCTGCATAACGTTTGTAATCGGTTTCTGCATTCTGAAGGCGGACGCGCTGTTCCTCGATAGCAGCTTCGGTTACATAGATATTACTCTGAGTTGTATTGATGGTAGTATGCATAGCACTCTTCCCTGCCAGTGCATTCTGGTAATCAGCCTCAGCCTGTGCTACTTTCAGCAAATATTCGGTATTTTCTATCACTACCAGTGTATCTCCTTTCTTAACGGACTGATATTCTTCAAAATAGATTTTTTTGATGAATCCCTGTACACGAGTATTGATAGGGCTTAAATGTTGTTTCACCTGAGCATTGTCTGTATACTCCACATCACCCAGATGTATAAACTTTCCACATATCCAGCTGATTCCTCCAGCCAGAACCAATGCTATAAAAAAATTAGGGATAGCTCTTTTCTTATTTTTTATCATAACGTCTTATTCAGTTTATAGCTTTATTAGAGATTTCCTGTCAGTTTTTTCAATAAATAATACTGGTATAAAATACCTATCTGATAATTCGCCAATTGCAGTTCCATATCCAGCTGTGTGTTACTGGCATCCAGCATATCTGTTATCAGTGCCAGACCGTTTACATATCTTTGACGGACAATATTGAAGTTCTCATGTGCCAGTTGTACACTTTTTTTCTGTGTGCGCAAGCGTATATAGGCTTCATTCAGATTGACATATGCAGCATGAATATCATTCTCAGCCTCTTCTTCTGCCACTCTGCGTGCCTCTTCCATTTTACGGGTAGCAAGCTGTACCTGTTTCAGCTTTCTCTTACTTTTAAATAAGGCATCAATATTATATGAAATGCTGACGCCAGCGTACCAATATGTAAAATTGTTATTCAACGGGGGGACTTCTATCAAAACAGGTCCAGTGAAATCGTTTGCTGCTACCAGACTTATCTTGGGCCTTCTTTCAGCACGTATCAAATCCTGTTTATTCTTTTCTTGCTCTATTCTGATATCAGCCAGCCTGACCGACGGAGTATGATGTATTTCGAGCAACCAGTCTTCTTCTGTACGGTTTTCAACATTAAATTTCAGAAGTTCGGTTGTATCGGGGAGGATTAGCACATCAGGCTCTAAACCGACTGCTGTAGCCAGTTTATGGCTCAACACATCTATTTTATCTTTGACAGAAGTCAACGAAAGTTCCAGACTCTGAAGCTGAAGCTCATAACGGGTTATATCACTCTTCAGCGCCGTTCCCTGACGATAAGACGCCTTCATATCCTTTACCAGCAAGCGGGTTTGAGAAATATTGCTTTCGTAAACACGCTTCTGATTGTTTAACTGGAAAAGATCCAAATAATATCCAGCCAGAAGAAAACGAATATCCTGGCGGTTTTCTACATATTCCAGTTCTGCTTCCTTTTTTTGTAACTTGCTCCGTTCGATTTCTTTTGCCACAGCTTCTCCAGCATATATTACCTGACTTGCCTTCAGCACAAAAGAATTACCAAAATGAGGCATATCTGCATGTACTGCATGGGCGAAATTTCTATCGGTCATCACTCCGTCGCCTATATAGTTCAGTTCAACATGCGCCTGAATAGAAGGTAAACGATCATTGCAAGCTACTTTTACCCCTTGCTCGGCTTCAGATATTGCCAAATCGCACAACCGTATACGGTTATTATTCTGATCTGCCAACTGAAACATTTCATCGAGTGTCAATGAACGAGTCTGGGCTAACCCTTGCCCCAATAAACCTAAAAAAACAACACTAACTAATAATACTTTTTTTATCATATATTTTGTTTAGTCTTTATGCACATCAATACCAGACAAATAAATTCTCATTCCTATATCTGGTGTACAATAAAAGAATCACTATTCTTTTTGTCCTAAAAACTTACCTTACTTTTTTGTTATGCAAAAGTAAGTCTTTAATTTTGTTCCGAATTTGCACATTACGCAACAATATTATCAAAATAAGCCAAGTTTATTCCTGATGAATACAGAACAACAAGAATATATATCGCTAATAAGCCGTTCCACGCACGACGACATTCTTATCAAGAAAACCGGTTGGGAAGCAATCAATTTCCAGGAGCATGCGCATGAGAAATTCCAGATTATTTATACACTTTCCGGAACATTGCATGTAGAAACCGGAGGAGTAAACTATTTTGTTCCGGAAAAGCATATAGCATGGATTCCGGAAAAAGCCAGCCATAAGTTATCGAGCAACAGCCGGCAGGTTTCACTCATCATCTTTTATATTAATTTGAACATCACTCCTGATGATGGAAAAAACCGTTTCTCAATATATAGCACCAATGGTATTATAGCCGAAAACCTGAAGTTCATCGCATCAAAAGGGAAAGTCATTACACGCGGAAAGCAAACTGATCTATACAACTTTGCGTTAAGCTTTTTCAATTTACCTCCACAAATGACATTAGGGGCAGACTTTCTGCTGAAAACACTGGTTATTCCCAATGATTCACGCCTGCATCCTATACTGAACTACATAACAGAACACATACATGAAGACTTAAACATGGAACAGATAGCATCACAATATAACTTGTCAGTACGTAATTTAAGCCGGCTGTTTAATACATCAGGCATACACTTCAGCAGCTATGTAAACCATCTGCGTATTACACGTGCTATAGAACTCCTGACAGATGGAGATAATACGGTACAGGAAGTTGCTTACAAAGTAGGGTTCAATACTCCCAACAACTTCAACAGAGTATTTAAACAAGTAACTGGAAAATCACCCAAAACATACATTAAGGGGATCTGAAAATCGACGAAATAACAATTCGTACTGCATGTAAAGTGAATATAAATGAAAGAAATCTCTCCACACTATAAAAATATGTATCTTTGTAAGTTCAAATTCAACAATATATGAAAAAAAGAATCGCGTACCTGATATTGGTCTTTGCAGTTATATTTATTTTCTTCATACTGCAAAAACCCTTTTTCATGCTTTATAATGATGCGCCCGGACGACTGGTTCCATTTAGCAGCTACTTGCAGGTAATGTTTCACGGAATGAGTCTCGACGCTGCTACTACAGGGTATCTTACTGCCATCCCATGGCTTACCATACTCATTAGTATATGGTTCAAGAAATTTCCTCTCCGTCAACTACTTGTAGGATACTACGCCATTGTCTGCCTACTGATTTCACTGATCTTTGTAGGCGACATGTGCCTCTACCCTTTTTGGAACTTCAAACTTGACGCCTCTGTCTTTTTGTATCTGGACTCTCCGAAAAATGCTATGGCAAGTGTATCTACCGGTTTTATTATACTACGGATACTTGTCATCCTGTTGCTTTCTGGATTTGTAACCTGGATACTTTATCGGATTACTCCCCGATATCTGCCTCCAGCCAACAGAAAAATAACTGGTACACTTGCCACAATTCTGCTGGGAGGAGTACTTTTTATCATCATACGTGGAGGAGTGAGTGAATCAACCTCCAACATCGGTCAGGTATATTTCTGCAACGATGAGTTTTTAAACCATTCTGCCGTAAATCCAGCTTTCAGCCTGATAGCTTCAGCCGGAAAAACAAAAAACTACTCAGAACAATTCAACTACTTCGATGAGACACACCGTAAGGAACTGTTCGATAATCTTTATCCTACCGGAGGAGAAAACACAGTAGAATTACTAAATACCAAACGTCCGGATATCCTGATTATCCTAATGGAAGGTTTCGGTGCCACCATGGTAGAATCGCTGGGAGGCGTGAAAGGAGCCAGCCCTAATATAGACCGTTTGTCAAAAGAAGGAATTTGGTTTACGCAATGCTATGCCAATAGCTTCCGGACAGACAGAGGAACGATTTGCACATTTAGCGGCTATCAGAGCTTTCCGGATCTATCGGTAATGAAAATACCAGCCAAGAGTCGTACATTGCCTTCTATCGCCGGAAAACTGGCAAAAGAAGGGTATCATACAGACTTTCTATATGGCGGTGATATTAATTTTACCAATATGAAAAGCTATCTGCTGGAAAGTGGATATCAGAAACTGACCGCTGATACCGATTTCCCCATGAGTCAGCACCAGAACGCTTGGGGAGTCAACGATGATATAACCTTCGATCATCTCTATCAGATGCTGAAAGACCGAAGAGACTCCCCCTGGCATACCGCTTTTCTTACTCTGAGCAGTCACGAACCTTTTGAAGTACCCTATCACCGGCTGAAGGAAAAACAACCAAATGCTTTTGCTTTTACCGACCATTGCCTCGGAGAGTTCGTAGAGCGTATACGCAAAACTCCTGTTTGGAACAGTCTGCTTATCGTTTGTCTGCCCGACCATGGATTCTATTATCCAGCCGAAGGAAACGGACACGACGCACGGATACATCATATTCCAATGCTCTGGTTAGGAGGAGCAGTCAAGCAACCGATGGTAATAAATCAAGTGATGAACCAAAGTGATCTGGCTGCGACCTTACTTGCTCAACTCGGCATCGACCACAGTGAATTTAACTTCAGCCGAAATATACTGAGTACAGCATATACTTATCCGTTTGCCTATTGGACATTTGGAGGAGGTTTTGCATTTGCCGACAGCACAGGAGTAACATTAGTAGACATTAATGCCGACCGCCCGATGCTGGAGATACCTTCACCTGATGAAAACCGAATCTTGCGTGGAAAAGCTATCCTACAAAGCTCCTACGATGATTTGGGAGAAAGGTAGCGGTATAAACATTATGTTTAAACGGACATTATTTCCTCAATTTAATCTCTGCAACAATAAACAAAAATAGCTCTGCCATCTCCAAAACAGGGGAAGTCAGAGCTATTTTTATTTGTAACATGAATAACTTATAGGCTTTTCACAGAATCCAAACTTCAGACATATTTCTTAGTTATACATGTTTCCCGATGTATCATTTCATTATTCCACGAATTTCACTTTTGCAGCTTCACGCGGTTTAGCAGCTGGAGCCTCATCAGGATAACCGAATCCTATGCAATACAGCAATTCATATCCTTCACTAAATCCTAATTTCTGCAAATATTCGGCAGCTTCAGGAGTCTTCATAAAACGAGCAGGACTTCCCAAACAGCAACTGCCAATACCCATAGACCATGCTGAAATCATCATATTTTCAGCAAGCAGACCACAATCGAAAGGAGAACTTTCCGATTTCGTATCATGACCGATGAACACCACTGTAGGAGCATTACGGAACATATTCTTGAATGCCGGATCTTCAGCTGCTTTCGGATTGGCTTTCTTATATAATTCTGTTACTCCATTGATATAATCAGCATTATCTACAACACGTACTTCCCAAGGTTGCTTATTCATTGCATTTGGAGCATTGATTCCGCATTCTACAATCGTTTGCATCTTTTCCCGCTCTACCGCCTGAGGTTTATACTGGCGAACACTACGACGTGTCATGATTGTTTCTACTACCTGATTTTTCAAGCTATCCTGTACAGGAGTTTCTGCCGGAGCCTGTTGCTGTGCTCCTCCTCCACATGCCATCAATGGCAATAATAACACAGCAAAAGTTGTTTGTTTTAAGTTTCTCATAAGCAATCTGTTTTATTTAAATTAGAAATTTTCTTTCCAGCGTTATTAGTGTCCCGTTAAAATCGGGATAAATTAATATTAATCAAACAATCCCGGGAAAAGGGAAGAATTGAGTTCTTTGACATCGTTGAAATTACTCTTTTCAAATAACTCTTTAAGGCATGTTTTGTCCGTAAGAGAAATGCTTAGGATTTGTAGAACTTCATATGTTGACCGTTCCAGTTTCATGTCATGTTGCACTATAGCAACAAGGCAATAGCTGATAATGGCAGTACTGATTTGGATTCGGGCAGTATTTTCCGTTGTACCCCAAAACTTCTTAACTCTGAGGTGCTACTTTAGCCATCTGAAGAACAACTCAACCTGCCAGCGTTTTTATATAATTCCACGATTTCAAGTGAAGTAAGATGAAAGGCATTGGTAAGAAAGACAAACTCTCTATCCTGATCTTCGTCTCTGTACTTCACTAAACGCAACCGCACAGGATACTTCAACCGAGTAATTATGTCAGTAAGTTCTATCCTAGAATCGGTAAGTACATTTTTGGGTAATCTGCGTTTCCACCGAATACATTTAAACTGTAGATTCTTCTTGGCTCTCACTACAAAGAAAGACTCGTGCAAATGTATCTTATAGAGTTCTTTGAAGGCATTGTAACCACAACCAAACACATAGTAAGAGTCTGATTCATAAGGAATATACTTCATAGTTTTTGAATCGTGTACAGATACTATAGAGATGTGGAAGTATGCTGGAACTTTTGCTTCCAGTTCATACAATACATGAGCTTTTACACCACCTTTCTTCTTGCGAAACTTGGCCTACCAGAAGATTGACAGACATAAAGGTATTGTCGTAGAGTCGAAGGCATACACATGACCTTTAAACTTTAAAATATCTGTTGTCTACTTCTTACGAGCCTGCTCCATCATAAAGAATGCAAAGTCTTCAAAGATGCGGCAATCCCGGTTTTGATTGGCTAAAGCAAATGTCGTTTTAGCAATAGGATTCCGTCCTATCTCTTTAAAGGTAGCCCAGTACTTCTGTTTTGATTTTATGCATTCATTCCTACAAACGGTAGTTTTCAGTTGTGCCGTTTAATAAATAAAGTTCGGTCATTCACACGCAGCTTTTGCGCGCTACTATGACCTCTGCTGACTTCTCACGGTTCGTTGTTACTGCTTGGCTTCTTTTTTCAGCCTCGCCCGTGAGATCTCCTCGGATAAGGGTATTAACTTTTCATCTTATGTCTGCTCCATTTATACTAACTGTTCCGAATAGCTATAGGGCTTTAGTTTGTTTAGCATCCTTACCCATGGTTTTATGCCTTATATGAAGTCTCTGTACGTCAGGCCAGATGTTTTTCGCCAGCTTCTTTCAGATCCTACCTCGTGGTGGACATCCTTGTTATTGGCTGTATGATTCCCGCTATTAGGACAATATACACAGGATTACCAGAAGCGTCTTTCCATCATCAGAAAAGTTCTTGTACAAGAAAAAGAAATGTTTGAAGGCCGTAAGGTCAGTGACCGTATCATCAGCGTTGACCGTCATTATGTGCGTCCCATCGTAAGAGGTAAGGAAACGAAATCCGTCGAATTCGGTGCGAAGGTCAATAATATACAGATAGACGGCATATCGTTCATCGAACACATCTCGTTCAAGGCTTTCAATGAGGGTATACGCCTGAAGAGCAGTATTCGTATGCAGCAGAAGCTCATGAAAGTGAGAGTAACATGTGGGGCTGGCGACTCCATATATGCCAATAATGCCAACAGAAAATATTGTACTAAATATGGTATATCAACTTCCTTCGTACGCAAAGGAAGGGCTGCAAAGGATGAACACTTGAGAAAGGTTCTCAGAAGTGAGCTGTCAAGGGAGAGAGCCACCAGGCTTGAAGGAAGCTTCGCTACTCAAAAGCAACATTATTCACTTTCAAGGATAAAGGCACGGAACATGAAAACGGAAATACTGTGGATTTTTTCGGAATACATATGGCAAATGCTGTACTGATGATAGACAAAATCAGGACCAGAACAGCTAAAACGGCATGACATGATTTTCATAACCAGAATCAGAAGAGGGCATCAGATTTCTTCCGGACAGTCATGTCTTAACGGTTAGAATCAAGAGAGAAAATACAGAAAAACTACAAGAAAAATGGCATATGGAGGATTATGTTATATCATCTTCATATGGCATCATATATTTTAAGGACATTTACTGAATATCCCTAATAAGGTCTATGAATAAATCAGGACGATAGGTAATAGTTCGCCCTGTACTTTCCATATTGCCGAGTTCCTCTAATAGCCAATATTTGATTCCTAGACCTCATAGCTAGGAAACTCTTGTTCATACGCTTGAACTTGCCATACAATCCATCATTCACATCAGGAAGATTATCATCGTAAATTACCTGCACTGTATAAGAATCTTCACAAGCACACTCAGGTTACATAACAGAAAGTTTCAACTCTGTAACAGAGTAAGTATAATCTACGACTTTCCCGTTCACAGTAATCTTACTGGCTGGAGCAGAGGCAAGTACATCAATATGATAAGTTCGTTTCTTAGGCATTCCTTTATAATTTCCACTACGTTTTCCTATACTGATAGTCAGGATATTGCCTTGACGGTGTAAAGACAGTTGCGCATGGGCATACTGTTCTCTGTACATCTGATCATTACCGTTATCTTCGTAAAAAGAAAAAGTTCCGCTATCACCAAGAAATACCGTAAAACGGAGTGGTTCGTCATTCTGTGACAGGTTCTTCACATCAGCAGAAAAAGGTAGAATCGATCTAGCCTTCACATACACGAGATATTCATCAATAGAAAATACACGTTCGACTACTTGACCACCTTTAAGAAGGTTCCCTGTGGCCATTCGTACCAGTCATTCCCCTCTGAAAACCAGACCTTGACTGATGCAAAACCTTCTTTCATAGGCGATGTAATAGGAGCAACCAACATTTCACCACCAAACATATATTGGTTCTTGAACTGATAGGCCTCATCCGTTTCCGAGTAATCGTAATACATCAAACGACAAATCGAAATAGCCTCATCATAAGTCTTACGTGCCATCGTATATACATAAGGAGCGATATGGTAACGCTGCTGTATGGTATTATGCAACACTTCTAGATAAGTCTGGTCAAAAGTACAAGGTTCTTTATTCATCGCAGCATTTTTCATGGAATGGGTACGCATAATCGAACTGAAAGCCCCAAACAACATCCAACGTACAAACAACTCCTTATCCAACAGAGAAACACCTTTAGCAAACTGATATCCTCCCAAATCATGACTCCAATAACCATACAGGACACTAGAAGCTATGGAATTAAAATAAGGAAGGAATTCCAAAGACTTCCATATACTATAAGAATCCCCTGAAAATCCAATCTGATAACGGTGGCTTTCCAAACCTCCTCAACAGTGATACAACAAAGGACGGGTCGTTCGGTTACGTTCCATATCGCTAAATAACACATAATTAAGCCACCAAGTGTTATTCAACTTCTTCAAACGTGAATCAAAAACATCCTGTTACCAGATTACGGAGTTCATCATCCAAATAATTCCAATATCTTGACCACCAATAACCGAAAGCGGAGGTAAAGAACTTTACCGGCAAAAAGGATAAAACCCTGAAGAGCTTCCTTATAGTCATGTCCGTAAGCCATAAAATACCAGTCCTGACATAGTTCTTCACTGTTACGTTACCCATGCCCAAAAGCAAACCTTCAGAATCATCTATCAATGTCCAGCTATCCGTCGACAACAGACCATCTTCTATCGACATCGGAAAATGGTCGCCATGATCATGTCCATTACCTACAAAGATTTCACCGTCATAACCGTCTAATGTACGAAATGTTCCTTTTAAGTTACCCGTATTGGTATCTCCAGGACGCCAACGGAAATAAGGTTCTAGCCCTTTCGGGCTGATAATCAAATTATCAGAAGAAAAATATTCACTCCTTTTCTTGTATTTGAGTTCCATCTTACTTGTTGAAATCTCTATCCAATCACTGGACTCAGTCAACTGAAAATCTACCTGATCATACTCCCTATCGACTGCTAAAAGAGATGAGTTGTCTACAAATCGGCCAGTCGGCTGCCATTCCATACGAACTACCCCTTCATTAACCAAAGTAAAACAGACAGTACCATCCTGATAAGCTATATTCTGAAACTCATTCTCTTGTGCCCAGAGATGAAAACTCATACATAATATGAGCCATAAAATCCATAATTTTCTCATAAAAGAATCTGGCGAATTATAAAAATCTTTCAAGTATAATTGTTTTGAATAAGAACGCTAAATCTCTTACTCAGTGTCTAATCTACAAGAATGTTGCATCTTTTCCAACCATTAAAAGATACATTGAAGAAACTGTTCATCCGATTATCCATTTGCTTCCTGGTAAAAATGGAATCAGTTTTGTAGCCATCCAAGAAGTAATGAATGTACAGACTGCAATACAAGGAATAGCAGGCACTGTAGGAAGTTGTAACTGTTGCTTAAACACCGTTCCCCACAATCCTAATCCCTATATACATCCCATAACTAAGTTTAGAGGTTTCTGTCACCCACTGTGAAGTGGACTGAGCTATTATGGTAGTGAAAAACAAAAAAGCACCAACCGTTAACATCACACAGTTAATTGTACAGAACGCCCAACCTAATGCTTATCAGGAGTCGAATGAAATTCGCCAGGAACAAAAATAAATAGTCCATATCATATCAATAACCAACATAACCGTACCTATAACTAAACGTCCGTTACGGCTCCACTGTAAGTGTATCCATATATAATGAGCTAATACCAAATATCCTAAATAACCGGAGAAATACCACAATGCACGGTATTCATTCCAGAAACATTGTCCCCACACTTCACCTGAAAAACGGTTCAAATAAAGTATACATGTTGACAACAAGAACAGACTGATAAAAAACATTCTTCCTTAGCACTAACCTTACGCAACCAGAGTAAAATGACAGGAATAAACAAATAAAGGCTTATCAACGGATACATGAACCATAAATGCCCTGCCAATGTAGGAAAATTAAACAATATCCAAGACAAGTCTTTCACCGAGGTATCCCCGTCAATTTGTCCCCACAACAATGACAGTGTACTATATAACAGCATAAATATGAAGAACGGAGGCAGAATACGCATAAAATGATGCTTGTAGAATTGCCACATGGTCTGTTCTTCTTTCATCAGTGCAACAGAAAGGCTGATACAATCATAAAAAGAGGTACTGACATCCGAGAGAAGTCATCGTATACAGATATCCATAACCTATCCTCCTCCGAAGCTAAATAAACCTGAGGTCCAACCATATCAGTAGCCCCTACTGCTCCATAATAATTTTCACTTGCATGTACCAGCATCACAAGAAAACATGCAAAAATACGATGCGCTTCATTTCCATTACATTTTATTATTACATTTATTTACATGTCTTAGATTAAATTTATATCTTAATATTTGAATTTGAAAATGAAATAAATCCTATCAGGATGTAGACTTTCAGAATTCTAAGATTTATAATATTAATTCAATACTCTGAATATTCATTTTATAATGATCGAATAGCAAATAGCTACTAAATATAAGACAGTAAAATAAAGAGTAAATATCAGTAACTGTACTAGTTTAATCTTTTACTATTTTTATTTTTCTATATAGATAATTATTGCTGTCCGATAAAAATTTAGCAAAGCCATAAAAATAGGGCTGACTTCATTTGTGAGGTCAACCCATTTTTGTTAGATTTCTGTCGCCAAACAAAATTAATCCAACTATGGGCAAAAGTATACATTTTAGCGGACAGCCGCTCTATAGTCAGGTCATAAAATTACTTGATAAGTCAAAAATTCTTCAGATAAGCCGTAAATATGGTGGTGAACACTATGTGAAACGATTCGATGGATGGACACATCTTGTTGTTATGCTCTACGCTATCATCATGCGTTTTGACTCCTTACGTGAAATAATGGCTTCCATACAGGCAGAAGCCCGTAAACTTTGTCATTTGGGTATAACAACCATGCCTTCTCGCAGTACATTATCCGATGCCAACAAACGCCGTCCGGAAATCATATTTGAGTCCATCTATCGTGAGTTATACACTACATACAGAAATATTCTTTCCTCGGACAGCCGCCAAAACTGTGATACAGTTTGGATGAAGCGTCTTCAGATTATTGATTCCACTACTATCACCCTGTTCTCCAATCTCCTGTTCAAGGGTGTGGGACGTCATCCCAAGACCGGCAAGAAGAAAGGAGGTATAAAGGTACATACTGTCATACATGCCAACGCAGGAGGCCCTTCAGACATAAAGTTCACTTCGGCAGCAACCAACGATTCTTTCATGTTAAGACCGTCAGTACTGAACAAAGGTGACATAATTGCAATAAACCGTGCATACATTGATTATGAGAAACTGGAAGCACTTACACAAAGAGAGGTTATGTATGTGACAAAAATGAAGAAGAACCTGAAATACAAGATTATAGAAGACTGTATGTATCAAACAGCCGAAGGTCTCATGGAGGTACGTATACAAAATGTAACATTCTCAAAAATGCTGAAGGATGGTACAATTCTGATTCATCATGCCCGTATCATTACCAATATTGATATTAAAAAGCACAAACTGGTTTCATTGCTTACTAACGATATGGAATCAGATCCAAACGAGATTATAGAAATCTATCGCAAACGTTGGGAGATAGAGTTGCTATTCAAGCAGATAAAACAGAACTTCCCCTTGAAATACTTCTATGGGGAAAGTGCTAATGCGATTAAAATACAGATCTGGGTGACACTTATAGCCAATCTGTTGCTTATAGTAATGAAAAAGGGACTGACTCGATCCTGGAGTTTTTCCGGTCTTGCAACAATGATGAGGATTGCACTTATGTATTATGTGGATTTCTACAGTCTTTTCAATCATCCCGAAAAGGATTGGGAAACTCTTTTGGACGTAAATCAGAAAGAAGATTGTCAACTGTCTATTTTTTGATAGGGCTTGGAATAATAAAATAAGACTCGACCATTGAAAATACAATGGTCGAGCGAGATTCTTTTATATTCAATCGATTTTATCGGACAGCAATAATAGATAATATATTCTGAGAATAACAAACCAATACAATTGTTATAAAATTATTACCACATTTAAGAAATGTATCAGAAAGAGGCCTCATCAAATAATTGAATCCGCCTCTTACCCTAACTTAAAATATCATTATGATTATCTCTCAGAGTAGGAATAAGGCCTATCCTCTTTTTTTATTCCTCTCTCAAATGCTGGTTTATTTCCCATTTTATAATGAATAATACCTCCATTCATAAGTTCATTATATTCCAAATAATTTCGTGTAAATGGTTTTCCATTCAGTGTAGCGGACTGTATGTATACATTCTCAGCACTATTACCTTCTGCCTCGATAATTAATTTCTTCCCATTTTCAAGCTGAATTGTCATTCTTGGGAAAACAGGACTACCAATCACATACTCCGTTGTTCCCGGACAAACTGAATATAATCCCATTGCACTTATTACATACCAAGAAGAAGTTTGTCCCTGATCTTCATCTCCTGAGTATCCATCAGGTGTAGCATTATATAAATCCGCCATAACCTTACGCACCCATTTTTGAGTTTTCCATGGCTCTCCAGCATAGTTATAGAGATATATCATATGCTGAATAGGCTGATTTCCATGTGCATACTGCCCCATATTAATCATCTCCATTTCTGCCATCTCATGAATTACACGATTATATGTACCCACCTTAAACGTATTAGGAACAGTAAAAACAGAATCCAATTTGGCAACAAAAACCTTATCACCCCCCATAAGATTAATTAACCCCTGAACATCATGGAATACAGACCATAAATAATGCCATGCACATCCTTCTGTAAATGGGCCTCCCCATTCAGTAGGATCAAAATTAGGATACCAAATGCCATTATTCTGCCGTCCACGCATAAATCCAACGGAAGGATCATATACATTTTTATAGTTATAGACACTCTTCTCAAAAAGTTTCTCATAGAAAGTCTGACCAGTCATTTTTGCAAATTCCATGGCACACCAATCATTATAACAATATTCCAAAGTCTTTGCGGTTGCTTCACGCACATCGGGATAAGGCACATAACCATAAATGTAGTATTCCTTCCAGCCATCACGACCATTAGCTGGTCCTCCTGGACCTTTGTTAGTAACTTCATGGAACATCGCTTCCATTGCATGTTCAGGATTATATGAACGGAAACCCTTCGCCCAAGCATCAGCAATCAGTGATAAAGCATGATTACCTATCATACCTCCTTGATGACCAGGGAAGGACCAAGAAGGTAACCAACCACTTTGATCATAGGCTGTAACCAAACTAGTGATATAACGATCATGAAAACCTGGATGCAAAATGGCATTCAAAGGAAATTGGGCTCTAAATGTATCCCAAAATCCATTATCAGTATACATAAAACCTTCATGTACTTTACCATCATAAGGACTACAATAGATAGGATTTCCTTGAGCATCAAGTTCATAAAACTTACGTGGAAAAAGCATTGAACGGAAAAAACAAGAATAGAATGTGGATTTCAATTCCTCAGAACCTCCCTCAACCAGAATTTTTCCCAATGCCTCATTCCAAATCTTATTAGCAACACTACGTGTTTGTTCAACAGATTTATGCATTCCTAATTCCTGCTTCAAATTCAATTCAGCTTGTTCTATACTGATATAAGAAGAAGCGATCTTAGCCTGTACTTTAACTCCTTTTCTGAACTGAATATATGCACCTGCATAATCATCTTTTATTTCTTGATTACCTTCAGATATTATTCCTTCATCTCCAATCCATGTGCCATATGACTCAAAAGGTTTATCAAATACTATAACAAAATAATTAGCGAATTCTTTAGGTACACTTCCATTAGCATTCTTACTATAACCTATTATTTTACGTTCGGAAGGTATAATTTTTACATAACTTCCTCCCTTATTAGGATCCAATACAACATATGAATTCTCTTTATTAGGGAAAGAGAAACGCATATGAACCCCTCTCTCAGTAGGAGACATCTCTGTAGTAACTTTATTAGTAAAAGTTACTTTATAATAATCCGGATGAGCTATTTCATCTTTATGACTGAATTCAGCTGCTCTTTTATATTGATTCACCTCCAGTTTTCCACTAACAGGCATTAATGAAAAAGCAGAATAATCATTAGTCCAGGAACTACACTGATGAGTTTGTCTAAATCCCCTAATAGAGTCTTTAAAATGTTGGTAAATCCAACCACTCCCATTCGGTCCTGTTTGAGGAGTCCAAAAATTCATTCCCCAAGGTAATGCAGTAGTAGGATAAGTATTTCCTCTAGTCAACTCATATTTCGAATTTGTGCCCTGCAAAGTATTTACATAACGAGTCAAATCATTTTTCTGTGCCCTAGATTCAACTCCCAAACCAACTATGAACAATAAGGTAATAAGAACATATTTCATATAAGAGTGAACTTTAAATTATTAATAAAAAAGGTATAGCTGATTGGCTATACCTTTTTAGATTGTAATCAGCGATATTATCAATAACCCGGATTCTGAGTCAAATTCGGATTACGTTCCATAGCACTTTGTGGAATCGGCCATAATAACATGTGCAAGTTATCTTTAAATGATTTGTTGTCACGCTTATTATATGTCTCTGCTATTGCAATATCAACCCATTTCAAAGAATTATCAGCTTGAAGCTGTGGATACAAACGGTTTCTACGGATATCATCCCAAACTTTCAATTCAAGAGGTAACTCATGCAAACGTTCAGTCAATACATCCTCTATCGTAACAGTAGCAGGCAAATCATAATTAGCATTCAATTCTCCATTCACCGTAAACGCACGTTTACGCACTGTTTCCAGATAAGTTCTGGCTTTAGCCTGATCCGGATTATTTTGTTTCAGTAAGGCCTCTGCAGCAATCAAATAGATTTCAGCCAAACGGAAAACAGGGAAGTTCAAACTAGATCCTTTTGAATTAATCATTGCATAATCCTCAAACCAGAACCAGTTGTCATACTGATTACATTCGAAGACCTTACCTGTATTGGAAACATAGTTTGTAAAGAAGAAATTCTTTTCTTTGATACGAACATCACCATCTTCATAACTATCCAATACAACATCACTAGCATGATACATATTAGCCAAAACACTGGTAGCAAAAACCTTAGAATTATCATCCTCTACCCAGGCTGTTGCCTGACCTGTCATACATGCATTGATATAAGGATTACCTTGATTCAAAGTTTCATCATATTCAATAGCATAAATAATCTCTTTCGACTTTTTGTTGTTCTTTATCTTATTAAAAGCACTCAACTGATTTGTTCCATCGTCTTCATTCTGCTCCAATGCATGACCTGCTCCACCATTGATTATGCTTTCTGCCATTTGAGCTGCTTCAGCATATTTGTCTGTATCCTGAAGAGGATAACCAGCCCATTGCAAATAAACAGAAGCTAACAAAGCTTGCGCTGCAGGTCTAGTGATTCTACAGCCATTATCATAGAACGTTGTATTGGGCAAATACTTGATAGCCCCGAGAAGGTCCTTCTCAATCTGCTCATAAACAGCTACAATAGAAGCACGTGGCTGATTAATTACTGATGGGTCAGTAGTCTCATAAGGTTCAAGAACCAATGGTACTCCTCCATTACCACCGCCTTGAGCTTCACCATCTTTACAACCAAATTCCTTAATAAGGAAAAAATAAGACCAAGCACGGAAGAAATATGCCTGAGCCAATAATTCATTCTTACGGTCCTCAGAAATAATTCCAGCTTCAACCATTTGTGGTAATCTTTTAGCCAAAACATTACAACGACCGATAGAAACATAAGGCTCACGCCAAAGCTCACCTACGTCTCCAGCAACAGTCTGAAAGTTTATATTCAGTGTTTCCATATTAGAGGAGAAATCACCATCTTTCTTGTCATCCACAAAAAGACCTGATAATAATCCATTATACATCAAACGAGTAGGTTGCCAACCCGTATTACGTCCGCCATATAAATAAGGAACACCTCCACTATAAACCATATTTACAGCAGACTGAGCATCTGCATCTGAAGTCCAAAACTGACCATCTGTTTTAAGATCCAATGGTTCTTCTTCCAAGAAATTACTACATGACGTAGTTACCATTGTAAGCAAACTAAATACGCCAAATACAATATATTTAATCTTTTTCATAACACAATTTTTTTATCAGAACGTAATATTCGCACCAACAGTATATGTACGAGCCTTCGGATAAGCAAAGAACAGCACATTTTGTCCCCACGTAGAAGAACCTTTGGAAGATGATTCTGGATCATATCCTTTGAAATCCTTAGAACAAATCATAAATGCATTATTCACACTAAAATATAATCGCATATTCTTAACTCCAATTTTACGAACAGCAGACGGAGTAAAAGTATATCCCAATTGAATCATATTCATACGGAAATATGAACCATCAGCAATCCAAGATGAGTTAAAATTCTGATCACTATAACCATCACCATAAGCACGGTTATAAATCATCTGTACTGTAGTATTCGTATTTGTTGGAGTCCATGCATCTGTTAAGATCGTAGACAAACCAGAAGTCAAGAAACGAGACTGAGTAGAATGCAAGAAATCCTGTAAGACTTCTACTCCCCACACAAACTGCATATCTACAGTAAGATCGAAGTTTTTATAATTCAAATTATGAATAAAGCTACCAGTCCAATCAGGTAAACCTTTTCCAAGAATTGATTTTTCTGTAGCAATCTTACTACGACCAATCTGATCACCAGAATCATAAATACCTAACCATTCATAACCACCAAATGAAGACAATGATTCACCGACTTTCAGAGTACCCCAGTTATTCCAAATTGTTTCATTGTTTGCTCCCAGTTTTTCAACTTTATTCTTATTATAGTTCAAATTCAAAGTAGCTGACCAACTAAAATCACGGTTACTGATAGGAATTGCATTCACCATTAAGTCAACACCCTTATTAGAAACTTCACCAATATTAGCTGTAACATCAGAGAAACCTGTAGAATAAGGCAATGGACGGCTATATAACAAATCACTGGTATATTTATGGTAGAAAGAAACGTCAAAAGACAAACGGTCTTTAAATAAGCCCAGATTCAAACCTAAATCAAATTGTGCGGTCTTTTCCCATTTCAAGTCTTTATTGGCCATTTTGCTCAGATATGCAGTAGTTACAGTTTCACCACCAATAACAGTTGTACCTTGACCGATAGTAGCTAATGAAGCATAAGTACCGATTTCACTGTTACCCATTATACCATAACTTGTATGCAATTTTAAGGTACTGATAACCGGTAATTTCTTCATAAACTCTTCATTCGAAATATACCAAGCCAAACCGGCAGACGGGAAGAATGCATATTTATTATTCTTACCAAATTTAGAAGAGCCATCATAACGGCCTGTTACCGTTGCCATATATCGGTCACCATAAGAATATCCAATACGCAAGAAATATGAATTCATCGCCCAACGATCATGATCAGAACCTACACTAGGGCGCTGTGTTCCAGCTGCCATATTGTGGTAACCATAATAGTCATCAGCGAAAGTCTTGGCTGTTGCATTGAAAGACTCATAAGTACGCTCCTGCCATGACAAACCAGCCATCGCATTGATACGATGATTACCAAACGAATTCTTATAAGTCAAATATGTTTCTTCTTGCCAATACAAAGTACTTGAATTTGATTGATAAGCATTACCTTGATCTCCTTTACCGAAATCATGTACATCCCGAGGACCATATTCACGGTTAGTATAATTGTGGCTATCAATACCAAGTTGGGTCTTCAGATCCAAGTTAGGAAGCAGATGAAAAGTCAATCCTACATTACCAAAAATTTGTGTACGGTATTGTTTACGCTGAACCGAATTCAAGAAATGCACAGGATTCGCTCCATCTTCCGAAGAAAAACGTACCATTTGAGCAGGACGGTCAGCTGTTGCTGCATATTTTATGACATCCTGAAATACTGCTGTATTATCATCTGCCCAAGTACCATCAGTATTTTTCACTGGATACCATGCAGGCATTTCAATCATTGTACGAAGAGCATTCTGTCCTCCATCACCATGGTCTGTATTATTTCCCCAAGAATGATTTACCAACAAATTGACAGAAGTTGATAACCATTTTGTAGGACTTGCATCATAAGTCATTTTTGCATTGATACGCTTCATATATGAATTCAATAGCAAACCTTGCTGATCCGTATAGTTCAAGAAAGCCCCGATCGATGAATTCTTACCTGCCTGCTGAATGCTTAACTGATGATTATGTGATATAGAAGTACGAGTAGCTTCTCTCTGCCAATCAGTATCGTAAATGGCATTACCATTTTCATCAAAATAACGAGGATCAGTAAAGTGGTCAGCTCTATCCAATGAATAATTGGTTCCATGATAAGTATTGGAGTTTTCCAATCCTTGCATAAATGCTTCCTGCCACTGAGAAGCAGTCAATGTTTCCATATAACGAGCCATTGTTCCGAAGCTTACAGAACCTTGATAGGATACAGCAACACCTTCTCCATCCGTTTTACCGCGTTTCGTAGTAACCAAGATTACACCATTCGCACCTCGTGCACCATAAATAGCTGCCGAAGAAGCATCCTTCAGAACTTCTATGTTTTCAATGTCATTCGGATTAAGTAAATGGAAATCTTCCATTACTACACCATCCACAACGTATAACGGGTCTGTTGAAGCATTAATAGTATTTACACCACGAATAAGTACACGGATTCCTGCACCTGGCTGACCTGAATTAGAGAAAATATTTACACCAGAAGCTTTACCTTTCAATCCATCCAGAGCACTGAATGATTGTGTCTTAAGGATATCAGATCCACGTGTACTGGCGATAGATCCTGTTACATCAGACTTACGCATTGTACCATATCCTACAACCACAACTTCATCCATCATCTCCGTATCTTCAACCAAAGTCACAGTAAGTGTTCCCCCTGTCGCTTTACTGGCTGCTATCTCCTGTGTTGTATATCCAATATAGCTAATTACTAATGTAGCCTTATTAGAAACATTCAATGTAAATTTACCGTCAAAATCAGTAATCGTACCATTAGATGTCCCTTTTTCCATAATATTGGCACCAATAATGGGTTCACCATTCTTGTCTATTACCACACCATTAATTTGATGTCCTTGCTGAACCACATCAAAACGATTTTCATGGTTATAACCAACCAGTACTTCAGATTGACTAGTCATCTGGCTAGCAACAGTTCCATCCTCTCCAATATTACCATTCGAATTAGGCAAATTTGCAGGAAAAGCCAATGCTGACATCGAACAGGTAGAAAGAAGAATGGTTGAAAATTTCATAACGTTCAGAAATCTCGATTCTTTTTTCATAGTTATGTTAGATTAATATTAAAATAAAAAATTTATCACATTAGAGGTATTTGTCGAAATCTCATTTTTAAGGTTAATAAAGTTCATTTCATAGGCTATAGAATTATTTTTAAGTTATACATTCATTTAAAATCTACATGGTCCTTGAAGGTTTTCAATCATTCAATACGTACAGCTTCTACACCTTCAAAAGTCATCTTGACTGGTTTTATATATCCTTTATCGTCAAATTCCAGTTTATCAATGCACACTTGACGTTCACTGGCTCCTGTATATCCTAACGGACGACGATGATATACTATGTAATACTGGTCTTTCCCGGGAACCTGAATAACTGAATGATGACCTGCTCCTGTTGCTACAGCTGTATCCTGTTGTAAAATTTTACCAATCCGTTTAAAAGGGCCTAATGGAGAATCGGCAATAGCATAAGCGACACTATAATGTGGACCACCCCAACCACCTTCAGACCACATAAAGTAATATTTTCCATTACGCTTCAACATAAACGGTCCTTCTACATATTGATCAGGAGTAACTTCTTTGTAAATTTCGCCATCATCAAAAGGTCTCAATCCCAATAGATCATCGGTCAATTTCACTACATTGCAATGTTTCCATCCTCCGTAAAACATGTAATACTGTCCGTCATCATCACGGAATACAAACTGATCGATTGGTTGAGCATTATTCACAATTTTATCAATCAATGGTTTACCTAGAGCATCCTTAAACGGGCCTTCCGGACGATCAGAGACAGCTACACCTATACCACCTACCTGATTCTCATTTTGAATATCATTTCCACCAAAGAAAAGATAATACTTACCATTTGCCTGAATGATGGAAGGAGCCCACAAAGCATATTTCACCCATTTCACATCATCAATCGACAACACAGCAGGATGCTTTTTCCAATGCACTAAATCTTCTGAAGAAAAAGCATCAAAATGAGTCTGGAGATTATAATCAGGATTAATAGCATCTGTTTTTCTCTCCAAATCCTTCTGATATCTCTTTTGGTCTTCACCGTATAAAAGAGATAAAGTAGGATAAATCCAATATTGTTTACCAAACACGATTCCTTCCGGATCTGCATACCATCCTGGGAAGACTGGATTACCACTTGTCTTCTTAGCTGTTGATTGAGTACATGAAGCTAGCGCACATAAGCAACCAATAATCCCCAAACAACATTTTAAGGTCATATTCTTCATATCTAAAAAGAATTAAGGTTTATATCTTTTTTTTACGATAGCAAATTTGTGTTATTTTAATCATTTAATTATTCTCTTTACTGCCAAAATAGAGACAGTTTCCAAATTGTACATTTAGCGCACACATGGTCATTGAGCGTACATAATATAAATCACTGAATTCCAAACGTTTTATTTGGCTTGTCACTCATTACAAAATGTAGTTTGACCCCATCTTTCAACTCTTCATATTTCAAAAAAGGTTCTGTCCGTTTTTTACCATTCACAAACAAAGCTTTCACATATACATTCGAAGAGGACCAATTCTGGGTAGTCACTTCTATCTGTTTCCCATTGCTCATCAATACTGTAATAGCTTCGACACACGGCGAACCAATACTGTAGATATTACTGCTAGGAGCTACAGGATAAAATCCCATACAGTTAAAAATATACCAAGCTGACATTTGCCCGCAATCATCATTACCACTTAAAGAATTAGGTTGATTTCCATAAAACCGATCAACAATAGTACGTACCCATCTCTGACACTTCCAGGCCTGTCCTAACTGATTATACAAATAAGCTACATGATGACAAGGTTCGTTACCATGCCAATATCCTCCGATACGTCCTTGAATATCATGTGCTCCAGGAATATCCTTATCCATTTCTGTTATAAACAGCTCATCTAACCGTTTTAACAAGAAATCCTTTCCTGCAATGGAGATATATCCTTCAAAATCATGAGGAACAGACCAAGTATATTGCATGGTAAAACCTTCTGTTATATCACCCCATCCATTGACAGATCCCGGACCTTGGTAAGCTATTGGACTGAATGGTTCCCGCCAGTTTCCCTTGGAATCTTTACCTCGCATATAAAAAGTTTCAGGATCTATCAGATTCCGGTAATTTCTAGAACGTTTCATAAAATAGGCATAATCATCTTCCTTACCCAACAATTTGGCAGCCTGAGCAATACAATAATCATCATACGCATACTCTAAAGTCTTAGAAACAGATTCAGCCTCTTTATCAAATGGGGCATAACCTAATTCACAATACTCAGGCAAACAGTCATAATGAGGATTCATAGCAGTAGTTTTCATTGCTTGATAAGCCCGTTCATAATCAAAACCTTTTACTCCCTTTACCATCATATCTGCAAGGACTGATACAGCATGGTACCCTATCATACACCACGTTTCATTTCCATAAAAAGACCAAATTGGAAGCATATGCTCTACGCTCTTATCATAATGTGCCAACATTGAATTGGCGATGTCTGCTTGCAACGGCTGATTTATAAGATTGAGCAATGGATGAAAAGCACGATAAGTATCCCATAAAGAAAAAGTCGTATAATTAGTAAAATTCTCTGCTTTTTCTATATTCTTATCCAAGCCTCTATACATACCATCCACATCCTGAAATATAAACGGATGTAATGCTGCATGATAAGCACTAGTATAAAAAGTCTGTTTCGTTTTCAAATCACCTTTTACCTGGAATTTTGAAAGTTCCTTTTCCCATAGTCTATCAGCAGCTTCCCGTGTTCTATCAAAATCAAATCCATTCAATTCCTGTAGATTTCTCAATGCTCCTTCCGTACTGACACCTGAAATGGCAGTCTTTACATATATCTCCTGATTAGCCTGAGTCTCAAAACGTACACAAGCCATGAGTTTTTCTCCCCATGCCTCCAAATGACTCCGGAAGCGCTTCGTATCATAAATAACAGGCTTCCCATTCTGCAGTATCTGAAAGTTATTCAGTTTACAAGAAAAAGTAGCAGCAAAATAAACATGCCGTTCAGGTCCCCATCCCTTTACTAATTTATATCCAACCAATGTTGAATCATTAATCTGACGTAAATTAGCCCATGGGCAACTCTGCCATAAGGTATGGTTCATATCAATTAAAATAAAAGCCTGATCTGATTTTGGATAAGTAAAGCGGAAAAAACCGCTACGCGAGGCAGCAGTCATTTCAGCCTTTACTCCATAATCAATCAATTCTACTCCATAATATCCAGGTGAGGCCCACTCTTTATCGTGTGAATAATGTGAACGGTAGCCCTTTTCAGGTTCATCGTGTGTCCCTGGAACAGACTTTATCTCACCTGTTCCCGGGACAAAAAGGAAATCTCCCAAATCAGGTATACCAGTACCGCTTAAATGTGTCAGACTAAATCCCATCAATGTCGAATGAGAATATTTATAACCAGAAGCTGCATCATAAAAATCTGCATCAGTATCTGGACTAATCTGTATACCACCAAAAGGAATCTGAGCTCCTGGGTATACATTTCCATACCCATCAGTGCCAACAAACGGATTTACATAAGGTGTTAAACGTTCTGCCATCACCAACAAAGGGAAGATGCTATAAAATATAAATCCTATTATTCGTCTCATTGCTTATTCTCTTCTATATCTCCAACTGCAACTTGATATTCTCTCCATAAAGTATCAATATCATATGACTTCCCTAAAGCATATTTGATACCTCCATCAAAAGACCAAGGAATAACTTCCAACGTACTGCGATTAAACTTACGCAAAAAATCAGGATCTTTATTGTCGCGCAACCAGACAAAGAAATATCCTGCCTTTCGATAACCATCCATATAACTTCCACCTTTCGGACGATCTTTCTCACCATGGAAACCACCATTTGCTATCCGTACTGCATCTGCCATCCCCTCAATAAAAGCCCAGAATACTTTATTCGTACCATACGTACCGATGCCTTGCGGCTCCAATTGATATGCGTGAGTTAGCTCGTGCAGTAGTACACCTCGTGTTTCAAAATCAACTTTAGCAGTATCATTATTTACAAAAGATTTTGCAATATGACGGGTACTATAAAAAATCGAAATGTCTCCATCCGATCCTCCTTTCGCAGAGATTCCATCAATGTCCTCTAAAGTATAATGTAAAGTATGCACTGGAGCAATACTATCTTCCGGACTATAATATAATGTATTCAGAACTGTACGTGCCTGCCTGCTTATGTAAGATTTCGGATCGGGAATCAAGTCATGATAAATACGGGATCCTTCACTTTTAGGAGCCTTATCTTCAAATATGATGTTTCCGATAAAATAGTCTCCCCAAACAGAATCAGCAACTTCTATCTTCTGAGACTCAGTAACCTCTTTCGATACCTTCATGTTACAAGCACAAAAAACAGATATCAAACATCCTATCAATACTATACATTTTTTATTCATAATAAATAATCATAGAAAATTTATATAACTAGTCAGTTTTCATCAGTCATTGAATAAGGTTTATCAGATTTTCTGATTCCTCTTTGTTTGTTTGGAGTATCACTCATTTCAAATTCCAAAACTCCTCCATTCAACAAATCCTGATGAGTAATATACATCTTAGAATAAGGTTTACCATTCAGTCGTACACTCTTAACATAACGTTTTTTATCACTCACACCTGGAGCTTTGATCTCAAAGCATTTACCATTTTCAAAACTCAATCTGACAGAAGGTAAATAAGGTGCTCCAAGTACATACTGGTCTGTACCTGGACAGACTGGATAAAATCCCATCGCTGTAAAGATATACCATGCCGACATTTGGCCACAATCATCATTCCCTCCTAGTCCACGAATATGATTTTTATACATCTTGTTCATTATTTCACGTACCCAGTACTGAGTCTTCCATGGCTGCGAGGTCCAAGCATAAAGATAAGGAATGTGATGGCTCGGCTCATTTCCATGTACATAACCACCTATTAAACAATCCTTTGTTATATCTTCATTCTCTTCATAATATTTTTCCGGCAAATGCATGGTAAACAATTCATCCAGCTTGCGTAAAAATTCTTTTTCACCTCCCATCAGCTTTATCAGTCCATTTACATCATGCGGGACATGAAAAGAAAAATTCCAGGAATTGCCCTCAATAAATCCTTCTCCATAAGTCTGCAACACATCAAAATCTTTCTTGAAAGTACCATCCCGATAACGTGGACGTGCAAAACCTAACGTTTCATCAAAAATACGGCGATAATTTAAAGCACGTTCTCGATACTTCTCTGCAACTTCATTATTACCGGCCTTTAATGCTGTCCAATAGATAGCCCAATCATCATAAGCATACTCCAAAGTAGTAGATGCTGCAGTACCACTCACTTCAAGTGGTACATATCCTAAGCGTATATAATCTCCTATACCATCAAAGTAGTCAACATTCGATGTTGTGACCATCGCTTTCAAGGCTTCATCTACATCAATATCAGCCCCTTTACTGATAGCATCTGCTAATACAGATGTTGCATGATAGCCACTCATGCACCAATTGTCATTGGCCATATGACTCCATACAGGTAACAGTCCATGAACACTCTGCTGTTGATGTCTAATCATTGACATAACCATATCCCGAGCTTCATCAGGTTTCATTAACATCAACAAAGGATGTTCAGCCCGATAAGTATCCCACAAAGAAAAAATCGTATAATTTTGAAAACCAGAAGCCTGATGAATATTCTGATCAAGACCACGATATTTACCATCTACATCCATATAAATAGATGGATTAATCATTGTATGATAATAGGACGTATAAAACATCGCCTCCTGATCAGGAGTTCCTTCCACTTCAATAGAACTTAACTGGTGTTTCCACTGTTCAGATGCCTTAACAGCCAATTGTTCGAAACCTTGTGAAGCAGCCTCTGCCTGCAGATTTTTTAAAGCTCCTTCTGTACTAGATGCAGAAAGCGCTACCTTAATAACAAGTTCAGGCTGACTGGCAGTGTCAAACTCAAAATAAGACACCAGTTTTCGTCCACCCATTTCAGGGAAATTATGGTTTACCGGAAACTTACGCCACCAACCATTATACTTAATTTTCTGGAAATCCTGATAACCATAATTTTTAATAGGCTGTGAAAACGAAATAGCAAAATAAATATAATTCGTACGTGCCCAACCATTTGTAATCCTATACCCTGTAAGCAGCGTATCATTTTCAACACGGATATTTGCCCACAAAGTTTTTCCATCGTAATTATAGATTCCATGATTCAGATCTAATATAACTCTACCATCTGTTCCCTTTGGATATGTATATTTATGTATCCCTACACGTGGTGTTGTCGTCAGTTGAACTTTTACATCATAATCATCAAGTTTGACTTCATAATAACCAGGGGTAGCCTTTTCTGTTTCATGCGAGAAACGAGAACGATAACCCGCATCAGGATAATCTTTAGTACCTGGATTCAACTTCAAAGCACCGGTTGTAGGCATTAGCAGAATATCTCCCAAATCAGAATGTCCAGTACCACTCATATGAGTATGACTAAATCCAACAATAGTAGAATCATGATATTGATAACCTGCACAATAAGCATAAACATCCGGCTGGTATACCCCATCAACATTATGAGGGATTGTATCTGTATCTGGACTCAACTGTATCATTCCAAAAGGAACACATGCCCCAGGAAAGGTATGCCCCATGCCATCTGTTCCAATAACAGGATTGACTTTTTCAATCTGGGCAACTGCAGTTGTGGCATATGCCACAACTGCTGCCAACCAACAAATCTTCTTTCTATTCATATAAAAATTATTGTACTGTTTCATTACGAGAGAAGGAATAAGGGAAATCACTATCCTTTATGCCCCGTTCTTTCATCGGTTGATCTGACATGTCAAATAACAAGCGTGCTCCTTTCAATAGTTCAAAATGATCCAAATAATTCTTGGTATAATTCTTACCATTATAACTCATCTTACGGATATAACGATTTTCATCACTAGTTTTCGGAGCTACAATCTCTATCTTCTTACCATTTTCTAACGTAATAGTTGCTTTAGGGAAATACGGTGCTCCCAATACATACTGATTACTACCTGGACATACCGGATAAAATCCTAATGCGGTAAAGACGTACCAAGCCGAAGTTTGTCCATTATCCTCATCTCCACAATAACCGTCAGGAGTAGGAAAATACAAACGAGTCATCACTTCACGCAGCCAATATTGAGCTTTCCATGGTTCTCCAGCATAATTATACAAATAAATCATATGTTGGATAGGTTGATTCCCATGTGCATAGTTACCCATATTCATGATCTCCATCTCTCGGATTTCATGAATAACACCTCTATAATAACTGTCATCAAAAATAGGAGGAACAGAGAATACGGAATCCAACATGCTGACAAATATTTCCTTACCTCCCATCAAATCTATCAATCCCTGTACATCATGGAAAACAGACCAAGTATAATGCCAACTATTTCCTTCTGTAAAAGCGTCTCCCCATTTCAGTGGACTGAACGGAGTCTGAAATTTACCATCCTTATTACGACCTCTCATCAATTTTGTTTCTTGATCAAATACATTCCGATAATTCTGACTACGCTTTTTAAACAGTTCCAGCTCATCATTCGGACGTCCTAACTTTTTACCCATCTGATAAATACACCAATCATCATAAGCATACTCCAACGTCCGTGCCACATTCTCATTAATATCTACATCATAAGGTACATATCCTAACTGATTGTAATATTCCCAACCATAACGTCCTGTAGACTTGATACGTGGATGCACATGATCAGTACCATGCAGCAACCCTTCATACATCTTTTGCGCATCAGCCTTAGTAACATCCTTCAGAAACGCATCGGCTACAACAGAAGCTGAATTATTACCAATCATACAACCTCTATGACCAGGACTTGCCCATTCTGGGAAAAAACCGCTCTCCAGATAAGTATTCAACAATCCAGCCTGCATTTTTTCACCAACAGAAGGAAACACTAAATTCACGAATGGAAACAAACAGCGGAATGTATCCCAAAAACCTGTATCCGTATACATATAACCAGACAATATCTTACCATTATAAGGGCTATAGTGTATAGGATTTCCCTGTACATCATATTCAAAAAACATACGAGGGAAAAGTACCGAACGGTAAAAACAAGAATAGAAAGTTTTCATCCGTTCTACATTATCACTTTCGATTCGAATACGCCCCAGTACATCATTCCAAGTAGCGCGAGCCACCTCTTTCGTCTGATCAAAATTTTTATCACCAATCTCTCTTAAATTACGTTCTGCCTGCTCAAAGCTAATGAATGAAGATGCTACACGAGCATGAACCTGTTCTCCCCGATGAGTAGCAAAACCAATAGCAGCTCCAGCATGATCAGCATGTAATTCCAATAAGTTTTCTACTATAGACTCGCCAGCCCAAACTTTCTGATAAGAAAAAGGCTTATCGAATTCGATAACAAAATAATTCTTGAAATTTTCAGGAACTCCTCCACTATTACGAGTAGTATAACCAATAATTTTATTATCTTCCGGTATAATCTTTATATAAGAACCACGGTCAAAAGCATCAACAACCACATAAGCTTGATCCGTTTCTGGAAAAGTAAAACGAAAATAAGCACATCGTTCTGTAGGTGTAATCTCAGTAGTCAAGTCATATTCAGACAAGTATACACTATAATAATAGGGAGTTACTTTTTCAGCCTTATGAGAGAACCAAGATGCACGTTCGTCTTGATTAACCTTCAGGCCTTTAGTCATTGGCATTATTGAGAACTGTCCATAATCATTAATCCATGGACTTGGCTGATGGGTCTGTTTGAATCCCCGGATTTTATCAGCATCATAAACATATGCCCAACCATCTCCCATTTTACCAGTTTGGGGCATCCAAAAATTCATCCCCCAAGGCAAAGCTATAGCGGGATATGTATTCCCATTTGACAATGAGAATTTAGAATCCGTTCCCATTAATGGATTTACATAGTCAACTGGCTCTTTGGTTTTTTGGGCAAAAACAGTACTTAATCCCAACATCAAAGTAATAGCACAAAGCAAAACCTTCTTCATAATATAGCATTTTAAGTATAACAAAAGGACATCGCCAACAAAGATTCTCGCAATCAGAAATCAACGTGTCATGCCCCAAGCATTTCTCTACAATGCGAAATAAATGAATAAGGTTATAGAAGACATACTCTTCCCCGCCAAAAGACTGTCAAAAGACCTACAGGTCAATGAGCACACAGTGTGTCCAATCAGCGCACATACTAACAGACTGATTATTAATTAAAAATATCAATCAATTATGGGAACTTCCTTTTTTCTTCAAATCTCGGTATTCTCTAGGAGTCATCCCATATTTATAGGAAAACTCCTTATAAAAATAAGAACGACTCACAATTCCCACCTCACAAATTACATCTGAAACCGAAAGTTCTGTTTCTTCCAACAAACGTGCTGCTTTTTCAATACGATATGACTTAATAAACTCTGAAGGAGAATTTCCGGTTAACTCTTTAAACTTCCGATAAAACTGTCGAGAACTCATGGACATATTCTCTGCAAGAAAGGAAGATCCCAAATCTTCACGATCCAGATTTTCGTCCAGTATCTGTGTTAGTCGCTTCATAAATGCATTTTTCTCCACATTTTCCTCGGAACGAAAGGAAGTTTCATCCTGCAAAAGCTCTTCAAACATATGTTTTTTATCAGTAGTCCGAGCTATTGCAATGTCAATTTTTCGTTTCAGAAACAAGATATCATAAGGCATTACTACAAATCCATCTATCAAGTTACTATTTACCCTATCCAATACACGAATAGGCTTCCACGTTATCAATGGAATAAATGCTATATGCATCAGCAATCCCTTATTTGCTTGCATATAATCAAAAAATTTTGATTCCTCAGAAAGATAAATCATTGTATCAGCCAAAAATACATCTGGCATCTGTTTACGTAAATAAGCAAATGCCTCCTGCAAAGTAGTAACAGTAACTACAGCATATTTCTCTTGCAGAATTTCTTTGATTAGCCATACCATAGAAGCATGGCTCTCCAATAACAAAACTTTTTTGCGAGCTGTATCTGTTGCAACATATAATTCCTCTGTTACAGGTTCCCGCACCGGAACTCTAACATATAATTGATTTTCCTGAACAGATAATGAGACATGTAAACCATGAACAGCATATACAAACAACCAGGTTTCTATATACACATTAAAACTCATTCCATCATTAAATTGTATTCCTGTCTGCTTGCTCGTTTCTAATACATACTGGCAAATCTCCAAAGACATTTCAGCACTAATTACTAAAACTGTATCTTCCTGCCAGATCTTCACTGTAGCTGGTTTATCTGTTCTCAAGACCTGTTGGTATATAAAATAAAGTAAGAAGCGAAATGCATCCTCAGATAGTACAATAGATAAATCGCCTATTATACCTACCTGTAGATCAGATAGATTATTATATCCATTTTGGATTAGCATACGGATAACATCATTAGAAGTATCCTTAACACTAACGGGACCATATATAGTCAAATTCTCAGGAAAATATTTACCTAAATCAATAAACTCATGATTACTCCTACCTATTCTGAAAGCACATGCCAAAGCCGATTCATAAATACAATCCACTTTAGAATAATAATCATCAGGCATAGCAACAATTTTATGCAACTCTCCACAGGCCTTAAAAATAGTAGAATAAGAGGTCATCAATTCATGGAAATGAACAGCAGTACTATTCAGCGATGCATTGTAAGCCTCATGTATCATCAATTCCTTAATCAGTTTCTCTTGATGAAAATGACGCTTAAAAAGCCTGAACAAATAAACAGCGCCAACCATCAGCAATATCAAATAAATGATACAGAACCATATTGACAAATACCAAGGTGGAAGAATATCTATTTTCAATTCATACGATGCAAAGTCTGAATCGAAAACATCTTTTTTATATTTGACCTTCAATACATGACTACCATAGGACAGTGATTTAAAACTAGCTACGTTCATCGTTGTGAAAGGAGACCATTCATTATCGTCCATCTGATAAGAATACTCAAAATTATCCCCTTCAATAAAATCTGGAGCAACAAAAGAAATTGAAAAGGCAGATGATACACCTTTTAAAACCAATGTTTGGTTTTGTTCATCATAATAATCATAGAAGTTGACAGGTCCCCCCCCTATTTCAAGTCCATAAAAAGATATAGATGATTGATTCTCGACCTTATTCATCCGTTCTTTTTCAAGAAATAATATTCCATCAGTCCCTCCAAAAAACAAATCTCCCGTTTGCGCACATTGATAAAAAGCATCATCACTAAATTCTCCAATCTGTAATCCATTCGTATAATAGAAGGTATGAAAAGCATGATTGGTTGGATTATATTTCACTAATCCCTTATTTGTACTAAGCCATAAGAATCCATTTTCATCTTTCAAAATCCCATGAATCATATCATTCAAGAAACCTTGTTCTTTACCGATACAAAAAACGACAGGATTATTTCTCTGGTCGAATTCCAATTGGACTAATCCGGAAACTGTACCCAAATACAACCGATTATTATCCGGACAAATTGCCAAAATATCATTAATCGCAAATTTATCCTTTCCTCCTAACAAATAAACCTTATACGCCTCTGTATGAAAGTTGAATCTGATCAGCCCCATTCCTCTACTACCCAACCACATAACAGAGTCTCCTTCTACATACATCGGAAAAAAGTCGTTGATATCCTTCTTACCTTCCTTAAAAGCAAACTGTTTCACGTGTGTAGCTTCAAACGTTCCATCAGGAAGATATTTTACAAGTACGCGACATAACCCAGTACCAGAAGTGGTCATCCATAAGATAGAATCATTCTCTTCATATATCTGATGAACTTTCTGAATCATACTGATATCTCCTTTAACCGGATATATCATATCACGTAAATAATCATAAAACGATAATGCAGGATTCTCTGCAGAACCTAACCAAAATCCGTTTTTATAACGACTAGCAGCTATTCCGAATACCTGAAACTCAGACAAAGGGCATTCATAATTCATCAATCTAGCCTTTTTACCTGGAAAATAAACAGTTATATTCTGCCAGTCTAATCCATTACGGATATTATCTTGATACTTCTCTACCTTAACCAATCCATCCCCTTTAGTTCCAAACCATAAATTCTCTAAAGTATCTGTATAAATAGATCGTACCTGCCTAGTAATTTTATTCTGAAGTTGACTAAACATCAATTGAACAGCCATTTCCTTTTTTGAAGAATAGGCAAAAACTCCCTGCCCATCCGTTCCTACCCAAATAATATCCTGAACCGGATCCTTATAAATAGAAAAAATACGGAAACTATTATCAATGACACTTTCTTTATAATGCGTAATCGCATCCAACTTAATAAGCCCATTCTGTTCAAATCCCAAGATAATATCATCATGAAAAGAAACAATTCCTTTTAACTTTCCATATTGCTCAATCAACATGCCAATGTTACGAATATAGATTTTCCGTCTTTTCTCAAGATCATATAAAAACAGGTCATAATCTTCATCAACAAAATTGAGCAATCCACCCTGAGAAAAAGTGAAAATGATTGCTTTTGAATGAAGTGAAGTAACTTCTGTAGCTAAACCACCATCTGGTCGAATCTGATAACAACAAATCTGACTGGTTTTCTGCAGAAACTGCCACAATGCTCCCTGCCCATCTACTAAATATAGATTTTTATCTATAGACTGTAATTTATTGGGCGCAGCCTCCACAAAACTGTCCTTCTGAGAAGAATAATAGTATATATGTCCTTTATCTACTACCCATGTATCACCCTTTCTATTTGAAAATAACTGGAATTCCTCTTTAAAAACTTGATATGTACCTACTACTTGCCTTTTCTTCAATGAAAAACGATTAACACCTACCAGAGTGGAGATCCAGAGATGATTATTATCTGCAGCATCAATATCATAAATAGAGTTATTCAACAATGGTTTTCCTAACGGTACATCTGTACGAAACACCTCCATTTTCTTTCCATTATACCCATTCAGCCCATCATAAGTTCCAAACCACATAACTCCCTGGTCATCTCTATACAATGACAATACTGCACTGTTAGAAAGACCCTGAGTATAACTGATTTGTACTAAAGAATAGTCATCCAAAGCTAATAAACGGTGAGGGATTCCAGATAGAATCAACAATAAACTGATAGTAAAAATAAAGGTTCTAACCATGTATACAATACTTCGGTAAATTTTTACCGATAAATTAAAATTAAACATAGAATCGG
>ERZ791865.196-NODE-196-length-95441-cov-14.198551_pt1 | contig 95441 bp, 62 predicted proteins | sample MGYA00509942_ERZ791865 | MGnify/ENA primary metagenome ERZ791865 (study PRJEB30046, sample SAMN00792098) | human gut metagenome | study: EMG produced TPA metagenomics assembly of the A metagenome-wide association study of gut microbiota in type 2...
GCTTCCTTTCCGAAAGCGAGTGCAAAGTTATGCCTTTTTTCTTTCCCCACCAAATGTTTTTGGAAATATGTTCTAAAACATATCCGATTTAACTTTGTTTAACAGTAACCAAAAATGCCATTTTTATGCTTCATGCTAAGCGTCAGCTATTTACCGGCCGAAAATTGTTCAGTAGGATTTCAAGGCGTTTTACTCGGCAAGATCGGCGAGAATCGAGCGGAGCTCTTCGTCGGTAGCGGTGAGACGGCGGCGACACTCTTTAAGAAGTTCCGTGGCACGTTTCGTATAAGCGGCAAGCCGGTCGATATCGCATTTGTCGCTCTGCATCATTCGGAGAATATTCTCGAGCTGGCCGACAGCTTCGGCGTATGACATATCGGCCACGGGCTGATATTCGGGTTTATTATCTGACATATCTGAGTTTATTATTCGTTTACGGTTGATTTTGCAGTTCCTGAGGCAAAGACTGTTGTTATGACGTCGCCGGGGACAAGCATGGAGGCGTCGGTCACGGCACGTCCACCGACGCGGGTTATCGAGAATCCTCTCTGCAACACGGCCTCGGGCGAGAGAGCGCCGAGCAGACCGGCAAACCCGTCGAGCGCGCGACGGCGTATATCGACGATATTGCGGGCGGCAAGGGAGAGGGCTTCGGCGCGTGCATCAAGACGCGAACGTTCGGCAGCTACAGTAGCTCCGAGCCCGGAAAGACCGGCTGTTATTACCGACAAATGATGACGCTCACGCTCTACCGCAGTTCCCGGAAGAAGCCGCAGATTGCTGTCAGCGTAGGCAAGCTGACGGACAGCGCCCTCACACTTGTCGCGTGCGGCGCTGCTGATTTCAAGAGCAAGCTCACGCAGGCGGTCGAGAGCAGCGCAACCTTGCGCCACAAGCCATTCGGCAGCGGCCGTAGGAGTTTTCACGCGCATTGCGGCGACATAATCGAGCACCGTAACGTCGCGTTCATGACCGATACCGACGATCACAGGAAGGTCAAAACAGGCGACAGCACGGGCCAGTTCGAGATTTTCGAATGACGACAGGTCGCTTGTAGAGCCACCGCCACGGAGTATCGCCACACAGTCCCAGTTCTCGCTCTCAGCAGCGACTGCCTCGAGCGCTTCGAGAATCGTTGAGGGAGCGCGCTCACCCTGCATTACGGCCGGGAACAGCCTGACAGAGAAACGGAGCCGGCGCGGGTTGTTGAACAGCTGGTTTATGAAATCGCCATAACCGGCAGCTCCGGGAGCGGAGATGACGGCGATGCGCTGTATCGGCACCGGCCACGGCAACTCACGGTTCTGCTTCAGAACTCCTTCACGGTCGAGCTGCGCGAGAATCTCGCGACGGCGCCGCAAGAGGTCGCCCACAGTATAGCTCGGGTCGATATCGCTGACGACGAGCGACATTCCATAGGCCTGATGATAGTTGACCGACACACGCAACATAACTTTCAGACCAGAAGCGAAAGGCTGGCCGGTCGACTGCATGAATTTATGGGAGAGATAAGAGTAGACCGACGCCCATATAATAGCGCGGGCTTTGCTGACTGTAGTTCCGTCGGGAGCTTTGTCGACAAGCTCCATATAGCAGTGCCCACCGCGCACTGCGACGTCCATCGTTTCAGCGACAACCCATATATCGCGGGTCTGAGGCACCATCACAAGCCCGGCTATGAGCTTCTGAAGCTGTCCTATTGTCATCGGCTTGCTGCAATCGCTCATTTCTGTCTGACAAAACGGTTGCCGTCCCAGCGGTAGACGAGCGACGGCCTGACAAGCCCGTCGACCATGGAGTAAATATCGTCGGAAAGAAATCCCTTGAGATTGTTTGTCAGGGAGAGGGTCTTGTCGGCCGGATTATAGACGTAGCTTGTCAACATAAATGGCACCACAATCTCAACCTCGGCGCTATGACGCGGCTCGGTGAGCCAGTCGGCGAGTTTCGGAGCCGTGAAAAGACCGTCGAGACGTTTCCATCGGCCGGAATAGAGGGCGAGCGAGCTGTCGTGGCCGGGAGTCGCCACGGTCGTTATCACTCCGATAATAGTATCGGATTTGGCTGTCGGCACGACGAAGATCTGAACGTCGGAAGCATCGGTAAGATGCACCGTCAGACTTTCGTCGGACAGCGAAGTCACTGCCGACGCACCTTCGAGCGCATTGACACTCTCGACCTTCGAGCCGGCCTCGAAATAGTCGATCATATCGAGGCGCGTCAGCTTGTCGAGAAGAGGGAACACCGACGATGGCGCTTCGGCAAATGCCGTGCGCGCGGTCAGCTGGGCCATCGCCGCCATGGCGACCGCCAGAAGTGACAATGTGATGAAATAGCGTTTCATAGGCTTGTTCGGGAGAATTATTTCTTACGCTTCTTAGAGGGCTTCTTGGCGCCTCCGCGTTGTTTCTTCATAAAATATTCGGCCACCGTTTCTTCGGAATCGTCGTTCCGTCGCCTTGTACGCCGCTCGGCATGGGCATAATCTTTGCTGTGGTCGGCGATTTCGGCATAGACGCGCTTGCCATAGAATTCGGCGCCTTTCAGCGAGCCGACAACGCGTCGGGCAGCGTCCTTCTCGACATCGAACAGCGAATAGTTTGCGAAAAGGTCGATTCTGCCAACGTCGACGCGCTTTCCCTCGACGGTGTGGTTAAGCATATCTATGAGATTTCCGGCATAGAAACCGTCGGCCTTTCCGAGATTGACATAGATGCGCTCCATTCCCTCTTCGGCCGTGCGGCGGTCTTTCTCGCGCGGATCGCGCTCGCGCCCTTTTTCCTTGCGTTCTTTTTTCGACTTTTTCTCATCGATCAGGTCGATGACAGGAGCATCCTTATAATATTGGAGAAGCCTGTGAAGTTCGAGAGATATAAGGCGTTTCAGGAGATCTTCGCCCGACAGCCAGGACAGTTTGCGCGACACTCCGGGCAGATATTTGCCTATCTCAGTCTCGTCGACCTGTGCACGCTCGATGCGATCGGCGAGATGATAGAGTTGCTTTTCGATAATGTGTTCGGGAGTCGGCACCTGCTTATGCTCGAACTTCTTGCCGATGATCTTTTCAATTTCGCGAAGGCGCCCCTTTTCGCGCGAATGGATGATAGCGATCGACACGCCTGTTTTTCCGGCACGCCCGGTTCGGCCTGAACGATGGGTATAGACAGCGGCTTCGTCGGGCAATCCGAAATTGATGACATGCGTGAGATCGTCGACGTCAAGGCCACGGGCTGCCACATCCGTCGCAACGAGAATAGAGGTCACACGGTCGCGGAACTTTTTCATGACGATGTCGCGCTGCTGCTGCGACAGGTCGCCGTGGAGGGCGTCGGCGTTATATCCGTCGGCGATGAGCCGGTCGGCAATTTCCTGAGTGTCGCGGCGTGTCCGACAGAACACAATGGCGTAAATATCAGGGGAATTGTCGGCAATACGCTTAAGAGCCAGATATTTGTCGCGCGCATTGACCATATAATATATATGGCGCACGTTGGCGGCTCCTTCGTTGCGGTTGCCTATGACGAATTCGCGGTAGTCGCGCATATATTTTTTTGCGATCTTGGCGATGTCGGCAGGCATTGTCGCCGAAAAAAGAAGCATACGGCGGTCTTCGGGAATATGGCTGAGGATTTCTTCGATAGAATCGAGGAAGCCCATGTTCAGCATCTCGTCGGCCTCGTCGAGAATAACGGTGTGGACATCGCTGCTGTTGACGACGCCACGGTTTATAAGATCGATCAGTCGCCCCGGAGTCGCCACTATCACCTCAACACCGGCACGAAGCGCCCTGATCTGGCTCTCTATGCTCGAGCCGCCGTAGACGGGCAACACAGTGACGTCGGGGATATATTTCGAGAAGTCGGCGAGGTCGCCGGCAATCTGGAGACAGAGTTCGCGCGTGGGAGCGAGTATGAGCGCCTGAGGCACATGTTTCGAAGGGTCGATCCGCTGAAGCACCGGAAGCCCGAAGGCGGCCGTCTTGCCTGTTCCGGTCTGGGCCAGCGCGACAACATCGCCGCCGTCGTCGCCCAGAAGATGCGGAATCACAGCCTCCTGCACAGGCATAGGGGTTTCAAAGCCAAGTTCTTCTATGGCACGGCGAAGAGGCTCTCCGACGCCCAGCTCCTCAAAAGTTTTCATTGTCAATTATTTGTTTGGGGTTTACAAATATAAAACAAATTCCTCACAATTTTGTCAGCCCCGGTCTGAAAAGAAGAGAAACGGCGCAGAAGCCGATCAATATCTGACGTCCCAGAGATACAGTGCATGGGCCGGCATCGAGGTTCCGGCGGCGCATCGGTCGCGACGCGCGATGATGTCGTCGAAACCGTCGGGCGAGAGCTTACCGCGGCCAACGTCGACAAGAGTGCCGACAACAGCTCTGACCATATTGCGCAGGAAGCGGTCGGCGGTTATCTCGAAATAGCGGGCCGACTCGCCGCATTCGACCCATTCGGCGCGGGTGACGCGGCATATATTCGTCCGCGCGTCGGAATGAAGCTTGGCGAAGGAGGTGAAGTCGCTGACATCGAGAAGACGTGCGGCCGCGCGGTTCATGGCGTTGAAATCGAGCGGACGTGTTGTCCATGCGAGTTTGTTGAAAAAGGGGGAGCGACGCGTCAGCACATAATAGCGGTAGGTTCGCGAGACAGCACTGAACCTGGCGTGCATGTCATCGGCCACAGGCCATATACGCTCCACTACGATGTCAGGCCCCATTATCGAATTGAGTCCGCGCGGCATCGCGGCTATGTCCGTAACGGCGTCGGAATCGAAATGGGCAATCATGCGGCGGGCGTTCACTCCGGCGTCGGTGCGGCCGGCGCCGACAACAGCCGTCGGAGTGCGCAGCAAAATCGACAGCGCATTCTCGAGAGTAGACTGGACAGTCACCTCTCCGGGCTGCGACTGCCAGCCGTGGAAAGGCGCGCCGAGATACGCGAGCTGCATGAAGTAGCGGCTCATTCCTTCTCGAGATATGTGTAGCCGTAGAGGCCCGACCGATAGTTATTGAGAAATTCGCGGCCTTCCTCGGGGGTTATCCGTCCGGCTTTCATAGAGGCGGTTACCCACGTCTCGAGATTGCGCACCATTCGCTTCGGGCTATACTGGACATAATCGAGCACGTCGGCGACAGTCTCACCGTCGATAACCTTGTCGATCTCGTAATGGTCTTTATAGACCGAGATATGCACGGCGTTAGTGTCGCCGAACAGATTGTGCATATCGCCGAGAATCTCCTGATAGGCGCCGACGAGGAACACTCCGATATAATACGGTTCGCCGGGACGCACCGGGTGGACAGGCAGCGACGGATGTATTCCGGTTCCGGTCACATAATTGGCTATCTTACCGTCGCTGTCGCAAGTTATGTCCTGAATCGTGCACTGCTTGGCGGGGCGTTCGTCGAGCCGCTGCAGAGGTATTATGGGGAAAATCTGGTCGATGGCCCATGAATCAGTCATCGACTGGAACAGCGAGAAGTTGCAGAAATACTTGTCGGGAATCATCTTGGCGATCTTGCGCAGTTCCTCGGCCGGATGCTTCATATTCTGGGCAATCTCACTGACCTCGCGCGCCACGCTCCAGAAAAGTTTCTCGATCTGCGAGCGGGTTCTGAGATCGAGCATTCCGAGCGAGAAAAGGTCGAGCGCTTCCTCGCGAATCTGGAGTGCGTCATGCCAGCTCTCATACATCCGCTGCATATCGAGACGATCCCATATGTCGTAGAGCTCGCGAAGAAGCTCATGGGCATCCTCGGCCACAGTCTCGTTCTCGTTCCACTCGGGAAGCGACGTTGTCTCAAGCGCCTCGAACACCAGAACCGAATGGTGGGCAGCCAGCGAGCGACCGCTCTCGGTCACGATATTCGGATGCGGCAGATCATTCTTTACACAGACGTCGACAAGGGCCGACACCGCGTCGTTGGCATACTCCTGAATGGTATAGTTCATCGAGCTTCCGCTCGCCGAATTGCGCGTGCCGTCGTAATCCACACCGAGGCCACCGCCCATGTCGACGAACTCGACATCGAATCCGTTCTTGCAGAGCTGCACATAATATTGCATTGCCTCGCGCAGAGCGTTCTTAATACGGCGTATCTTAGTGATCTGGCTGCCGATATGGAAATGGACGAGCCGCAGACAGTCTTTCATCCCCTTCTTTTCGAGGAAATCGAGAGCTTCGAGCAGTTCCGACGAGTTCAGTCCGAACTTAGACTGGTCGCCTCCGCTCTCTTCCCATTTTCCCGAGCCCGACGAGGCGAGTTTGATGCGGATGCCCATATTAGGGCGCACATTCAGCTCGCGCGCCATCTCTGTTATCAGATGAAGCTCGTTGAGCTTCTCTACAACGAGGAAGATCCTGCGCCCCATTTTCTGAGCCAGAAGAGCGAGCTTGACATAAGTGGCATCCTTATAGCCGTTGCAGACAATCAGAGCATTCTCCTGCTGGTTGGTGGCGAGAACGGCATGAAGCTCGGGCTTCGAACCCGCCTCAAGACCGATATTGAACTTCTTGCCGTGGGTAACGAGCTCTTCGACAACCGGGCGCATCTGATTGACCTTGATCGGATAGATCAGGTAGTTCTGGCCCTTGTAGTCATATTCTTTGGCGGCGCGTTCGAAGCAGCGCGAAATCTTTTCGATACGGTTGTCAAGTATGTCGGGAAAGCGCAGCAGAAGCGGCGGCGTCACATCGCGCACCTGAAGCTCGTCCATAACCTCCTTCAGGTCGACGGGGAAGCTGTCGTCGCGCGGCGTGACGACAACATGGCCTTTGTCATTTATCTTGAAGTACTGACGGCCCCAGCCGTTTATATTATACAGCTCGGCACTGTCTTCGACTTTCCATTTTCTCATTATTCAGGCTCACTTAAGGTATTGAGTCTGCAAAGGTAGCGAAATAAAAGTTTCCGACAAAAATTGAGCGGAATGAGTGTGGCTTCAATGAAATTATGCAGTTTGAAACTGCTCAATTACCCAAACTGTCAGTCGAATGTCAACCCACAGGAGCGTCAAGAACACCCAAATCTACTCAAAAGTCGTAGATGGAGTGCGGCAGAGGCTTCTCAGATCATTTCGCTGAGACAATTTTGAAAGTCAAAACTTATCCCATAGAATCTTTTGAATATCAAAATTTGTTAGTAACTTTGCAAACAGATAAGTTATGCACATAATCTCACATAGAAAGATCAAAGAGTTCTATGAATTGCCCGGCAACGGAGATTCGAGAATAGCGCTGGAACGATGGTACGACATCGCCCAGCAAGCCCAATGGCATAATTTCTCGGAAATTCGAGAGGATTTCCCAGCTACCGACTATGTAGGCAATCAGCATTATGTCTTCAATATCAGAGGCAATAATTACCGATTGGTAGTAGTGATAAAATTCACGATAGGCAGAATCTTCATCCGTTTCGTCGGAACTCACAGTGAATACGATAAAATTGATTGTTCAACCATCTAAGTATAACGATATGGATATTTCAAAACAGCAATATGAGTATGCGCTCAACCGCATTGAGGAACTATTGCCGCTTGTTACTGACGAAACTCCGGCAAGCGACACGAACGCCATTGAGCTGACCATTGTCTCAGATGTGGTTGAAGCATACGAAAAGATCCACTACCCGATAGCAAAACCGACCATCGGTGAGCTTATCAGCCTGTCAATCGAAGAGAAAGGCATGACACAGAAACAGCTTGCCAAAGAGCTGGGTGTGAGTCCGTCAAGAGTAAGCGACTATATTTCCGGCCGTGCCGAGCCTACACTACGAATAGCCCGTGCTATCTGCCTTATCCTCGGCATCGCCCCTGCCGCCATGCTTGGAATGTAATATCTATCATAAACGATATTTAACGTGAGTTCGAGATAAGGCTTCGATAATTCAGCAATATAGCACTCAGCCATTTAGCATAGAACTAAGTGGCTGATTTTTGGTAGAGTCACGTAAAATCTGTTATTCAGAGCGGGGCTGAACGGTGTCGGCAGGGATGGTCTTCGGGCGGTTGAAGCGGCGGCGCAGGCGGCGCGCCCAGTCAAAGATGTCGTCGAAGTCGCGCTTGTAGACAATGCCGACCCCCTGTGTTGTCAGCGCCGATTTCAGGTAGTAGTTCTGGTCGTTGTAGCGGTTATAGGCTTTCAGGCGCAGCGAGCCGCTTCGGTTCAGAAGATATTCTATATCGAAATCGCCTATAAACGAGTTGTTGTTCAGCGATTTGTCGCGATAGCCGAAGTTACCGTTCAGCAGCAGCCGGTTGTTGAGAAGATGGCTCGACAGAGCCACGTCGACCTCGATATCGGAGAAGTCGCCGCGGTCGCTGCGGAAGCTCGGAGCTATGCTGAATTTGTCGCTGAGCTGGCCGAGCATCGACGACAGCTGCGACGATATCGTCGATGAAGCCACGGAAACGAGCTCGTTTCCGCGTGTGGCGCTCATATATTCCGGAGTGTAGAAACGGTTCAGCGCCAGCAGATAGATAATCTGCCGGCTCATCATCTCTTCGGTCGAGATAATCGACCGCACTTTTCGGTAGGTGTCCTGGGTGAGCGTCGGGAATTCGAGGTCGAAATTGATGTCGGGGCGCCGCATATCTCCGCTGACGAGCAGCATGGCGTGGACAGGCACATTCGTGCGATTCAGCTCACGGTCCTGAAGGAACGATTCGTCGAGGTCGCTGAGGTTAGCGTTGAGCGCATAATAAGCGCGTATGTCGAGCTGCGCCGAATAGGGATCGCCGTGGAAAGCTATCGAGCTACCCGGTTCGATGGTGAAGTCCTTGAGGATGATGTCCTGGAAGGTGAAGTTATAGTTACCCCGGTTGAGGACATAAGTGCCATACATTCGCAGGTCTTCGTTGGCCGAGCCGTAGTTCATCGTCAGCGTTCCCGAGCCTGTGGCGCGGATCTTGTCGCCGCCGGCGGGATCCATCACAAGGGTCATCGCAGCCTCGGGAGTCACATCGATGTTAAAGTTCATGAGGTAATCCGACGGTTTGTCGTCATTCTTCTTCACCTGCTGGCGCAGCTGCCTGACGAGGTCGGGAGTGGTGTCGACCGGTGCGGCAGGGCGTTTTTCAATCGGAGTGACGTCGCGGAATGTCAGGAAATCATAGTCGCTGGCCACTTCGCTGTCATCGAGCACGAAAGTGAAGTCGGTCCCCGCGGCTGTCGACATATCAACATTGATGTTGACCAGACCGGGACGCCCTTTGATCTCTACGGAACCGTTACCGTAGACTTTCCCGTACCAGGGATGTTCGTCGTTGGGCTTAATGTCGTAGGCGAGCAGATCGCGGGCCTGAGTTATGTTGAACTCGAAATGCGGTTCATGGAAATTCGTATGGGTCAGCCATCCGTTCAGAAGTGCCGTGTGTCCTTTGGCGTCGCGCAGGGTGATGTTCTTAAGGTCGATATGGCCACGGCGAATATGAACCGAGTCTGTCGCCCAGTAGCTTGTTCCCGTTAGTCCAAGATCCATCTTCAGGTTCTCGCCGTAGACATCGCCTTCCATGTCGAGGTCGTGGAAGGTGCCCCAAAGGCGCGCGTGTCCCGAAGCGAGACCGGTTATACCGTCGCAGAAAGCCGACATGAACGGGCGCAGGAACGCTACGTTGGCCTTGTCGGCGTCGAAAGTGAAGTCAAGAAGTTCCCCCTTCGGCACAATCTTTCCCGATATCAGCGAATGATGTCCGTTGGCCTGGGAAATGTCGGCATCGATCGTCACCGCACCCTCATGGGGATGCCAGGCGCTTTCAATGATTCCGTCGCCCATAACCGCACCATTGTAGCTGAGTCCGACCACCGACAGGTTCGGTGTGTAAGCGATCGGAGCGGAAGTAAGCAGATTGCGGCCATATATTATTCCGGTGGCATTGCCGCCGAAAGCCACGTTGTTGATATTCAATGTCTCGAAAATGAAGTCGAGATTGATGTCGCGCAGCTCGATTTTCAGCACATCGGCAGAATCTGGCGAAGCCGCTCCGCCGATCGACAGCAGCTGATCGGCATGGCTTATCCGGAATCCGTCGACATTGATGCGCTTCTTGTCGACACTGATACGCGAGGGCGCTATGTTCCAGACGCTGTCGTTGAAGACGATTTTCCCGGGGTTGACATCGACTGTAGTCAGCAGCCGGCCGTCGTCGGCGCGGTCAAAACCGGCCGAGAACCTGAACGCGCCGTGGGCCATACCGCTCTTGCTCAGCCAGCTCAGCTCTGTGTCCTGGCGCGAGTCAATCCCGTCGGATGTTATCGTCAGCCCAACCTGGCCGCCTTTTGCGGGAACAAGTGAGTAAGCCTGAAGATGACTGCGTCCGTCGAGGCCGTCGAACGACGCGCTCAGAGCCGTGTTCTCGATGAGTTTGTTGCCCTGCCGCAGATAGGGAGCGTCAAGGGCAACATCGATCGTGCGGCTGCTGTCGTCGAGCGAAGCACGCAGTCTGACAGGCGTCAGCGGCGCCACAGGAAGTTTCAGGAATTCGACAAGCGGACTCTCTACGGGGAGGGTAACGTTGACGACAATATTATCGCCGTAGAGCTCCGGCTCGGCGGCAGGAGCGCTGAACAGAACGGGATTGACGCCGGCGAGAATAGTTCTGACTGAACGTCCGAGCGTCGCGAAGCGGAAATCGCCTTCAGCGCGGGCTGTCAGCAGCGGGCTGTCAAGCGCTATGATACGGCGCGTCGAGTCGGCTAACGAAGATGTCAGCGTCATTCGGTCGATATACAGGTCACGGCTGTTGCCGTCGGCAGCGTCGAGCGTGAAGTTGTCGATGATGACTTCACCCAACAGTGTGTCGGGTGTGCGGCCCGTCAGATCGGCTGATATGTCGCCGTCGAATATGTAACCGCGCAGCATCCCCGGCATCGCTATTCCGAACACTCCGGGATTGACACGGCGCAACTCGGCGCGCATATTCAACAAAGGAGCGACTGTGCCGATATTAGCAGTGCCGTCGACAAACAGACTGCCGCCTGAACCGTCGGTCGACACCGTCGCCTCGACGTCGTCGCCGCTCATCGAAGCGTCGACTGCAAGATTCTCGAGCGACTTGTTGTTGAATTCCACTCGCTCTGCTGTAAGTTTCAGGGTCATGTCGCGAACCGCGCCGTCGAAATCAGCCGCGAAGCCGTCGACTCCCGGAGCGATATCGGGCAACATACGCGCAAATCTCAGCGACGGAGCCTCGATATGTGCTTTCAGCCGCTTACGGACACGGTCGACTGCTCCGTCAAGCTCGATGGCTCCCGGTTCAGCCTCAACGCTGCCCTTCATTGCCAGAGCCGAGGGGGAAAGATGGGCTTCGGCGCTGACAGATGCATCGCCAAGGCCCGAAATAATGTTGTTCACAGCAGGCTTCAGACTGATAAAACCGGCGAGCAGCTCGGCCACACGCGGGCCGTTGGCCCTGACATCGAGGTCAAAGATGTCGGCCGTGACAGCATCGGGGCCGTCGGGCAAGCCCTCGACACGGCCTCTGAGACTTATCTCGACAGGGAGGTCACGGCCTCTGAGAGAGAACCGTTCGATATCGAAGTCAGAGGGCGTTCCGCTGACACGGATTTCCGGTGCGACGGGAGAATCGAACCGCCTCAGAGGTTCGAAGAAACAGGCTAAATCCGAGGGGGTTACGTAGGTATCGCCCTTGAGCGATATGTCGAAAGACTGACGCCGCCAGTTGGCCCTGAGATTGTCGAGAGAGCCGAAGTCGGACTGAATGTCGTTGAAAGCTATCAGCGAACCTGGCATCTCTATGCGAAGCCGGCGCGCCGAAAGCGACGAGGGCGTGAATTCTATCCGCCCGCTGAGACCGTCGACCGTCAGGCCGCTCCGTTCGTCGAATGCGAGACGACGCAGGTCGATGATATTTCTGTCGTTGGAGATAAGCGGAAGTGTTACGTCGGCCCGCAGATTCCCAACCCTGATATGATTCGGGGAGAAATGTCCTTCGGGAGCGTGCGGCGCTGAGTTGACATCATAGGTAGCCGACGAGCGGCGTATGACGATTGTGTTGACAGCCAGACTGAACCGCGTCGGGGGCTTGTTCTTGTCTTTAGGCTTGAACCTGTCGATAATCGGCTGGATATTCAGAGGGTCTGAGGGCGAATCCCGGTAGACAGTGGCGTGGAGACCGATAATCTCGGCGTATGTAACGACAATATCGCCTCTGAAGAGCTTCATCAGACTGATTCCGGCTCCGAGACGGTCGACCCGGAGCGCTTTGACTCCGAGACTGTCTTCAACAGCGACATCGCTCAGCGTCAGGCTATTGAACGGCGCTATCGAAATACGTCCGATCGTAACCGGCGTTCCCAACAGATTTGTAAGTTCTTTTTCGGCGCGCCCGCGGATGATATTCTGGACCGACGGCACTGACAGCGCCACATAAAGGCCTGCGACAATCGAGGCTACGGCTATAATAATCGTCACCAGAACAGTCCGAAGGATTTTATATGACAGTCTCAGTTTCATAACTTACATCGGATCGACATCATAGTAGACCTGCGCGCCGTTGAGCGCCCGGGCGGCATCCATCTCGAGATAGGTCTCGCGCAGAATATGCTTGACCTTCTTCATCGACGCCTCTGTCTCGATTTTTATCATTATGCGCATTATGTGCATCTGCTTTATGCGGGCAACGTGAGGTTCTTCGGGCCCGAAGACCCGGTTGCCGAAAAGCTCGCGCAAGCGGCGCCCGTAGGCCCCGGCAAGGACATGGAGACGTCCCTGCTCGCGATGTTTGAGATAGATGTTTATGATACGTGTGAACGGCGGATAGTTGTAGAGTCGCCGTTCCTCAATCTCATGGTTGTAGAACCCTACATAATCGTGGCTGACCAGAAAACCGAACAGCGGATGAGAGGGAGTATAGGTCTGTATGGCCACAACTCCGTCGTCGCCTCGCCGGCCCGCGCGGCCCGCGACCTGTTCGAGCATATTGAAAGCCCGTTCGGCCGAACGGAAGTCAGGCTGGTTTATCGTGGCATCGGCGTTGATGACGCCAACAACGCTGACACGACCGAAGTCAAGACCTTTGGTAACCATCTGTGTCCCGACAAGCATCTTGTCTTTCCCGGCTGAGAATTCGTCGATTATACGCTCATAATCATCTTTGTTGCGGGTTGTATCGCGGTCAAGCCGCGCCACGGGGATATCGGGAAACGAAGCCGCGATCTCTTCTTCGATGCGTTCGGTTCCGTAGCCGATAATCTCGAGTCCCGGCTCGCGGCAGGCCGGACAGACGCGCGGCAGGTCGTATGGGGTGCCGCAATAATGACACACAAGCCTGTCGATTCCGTGGTGATAGGTCAGCGAGACATCGCAATTCTCGCATTTGGGGACATAACCGCACATCTTGCAGCGCGCCATCGGGGCGAAACCGCGTCGGTTCAGAAAGAGAATCGTCTGGCGGTCGGCGGAGGCCGCATCATTGATGAGCCTGCGGAGCTGCAGTGAGAAAGCGCCGCTGACCTCGCGTTTCTTGCGCGCTTTGGCCATGTCGACAATCTCGACGCGCGGCAGCTCTGAACCGCCGTAGCGCTCGGTCAGACTGACGAGGCCAAAGCGTCCGGTCAGCGCCTTATAGTATGTATCGACAGCGGGGGTAGCACTTCCGAGAAGTGTCTTTGCGCCATGCATCCCGGCAAGCACCATAGCGGCGTCGCGCGCATTGTAGCGCGGAGCCGGATCCTGCTGTTTGAAGCTGCTCTCATGCTCTTCGTCGACAATGATCAGGCCGAGCGAAGCAAAAGGCATGAACAGAGCGGAACGCGCCCCGAGCACGACTATCGGCTCGTGGGTCGTCAGCAGCCGGCGCCATAGCTCGACGCGTTCTGAATCGGAAAAACGCGAATGGTAGATTATCACCTTCGGACCGAACACCCGCTGTAGCCGCGTTGTCAGCTGAGTTGTCAAAGCTATCTCGGGCACGAGATAGAGCACCTGACGTCCCGATCTCAGCATACGGTCGATAAGCGAGATATAGACCTCGGTCTTTCCGCTGGAGGTTACACCGTGGAGAAGGGTTATATCTTTTTCTCCCCACGATTTAATGATAGCGTCGCGCGCCTCGCGCTGGGAGTCGGTAAGCTCGGGCATAGGCATCGTAGCCTTGCTGACCGGAGCAAAGCGGCTCACCTCCTTCTTGCGGCGCCTGACTATACCCTTGTTTTCGAGCGCAATGATTATTGGCGAAGTGACTCCGCTGCGGTCGAGAAGATCCGCGCGGGTCACTTCACACAGATCGCTTCCCTGACGCATAAAGCCCGAGAGCTCTATCAGCGTCAGAAGGGCTTTCTCCTGTTTCGGCGCCCCCTTGACGGAATCGAAGGCGGCGTGGAGAGCAGCCGAATCGCCGCGCTCGATAGCCATTTCGACCATCTCGATCTTGCGCGTCTTATAGCGTTCCACAAGATTCTCACTTACCATCAGGGCATCGCGCTCGACAAGACGGGCAACAATCGCCGACGTGTTCCTGAAGCCGGTTTCTCTGGCCACAGCCGCGAGAGTCGCTTTCTTCGGCACACGCCTGACGGCGTTCATTACCAGAAGGTCGCGCTCACTGAGGCGGTCGCCGGGGTCTTCCTCGAAATCGGGATTGACCTCGACCACTGTCTCGCTTTCGAGCTTGAGACCTGCAGGGACGGCCGCGCGAAAGACCTCGCCTGCAGAACAGAGATAGTAGTCGGCAATCCACTCCCAGAACTTCATCTGAGGATGGCGCACGACAGGCTCGCTGTCGAGCAGCTGGCTTATCTCCTTTGTCTCGAACCCCTCGGGACGGCGCGGCGTCAGTCCGGCCACAATCCCCGTATAGAACTTCGTGCGGCCGAAAGGCACAACGACACGACAGCCGGGGCGTATTGCCTCGGCCATCATGTCGGGCACCTTGTAGGTAAAGAAGCCCGTCAGAGGAAGCGGCAGCAGAACTTCAGCGTAAGTCATGGCCGCATGTGGTCAGAATATGTCAAATTCAAAGGTTTGCTCCGTGGCAATTCTTATATTTCTTGCCGCTGCCACAGGGGCACGGGGCATTTCTGTTGATTTTCGGCGCGCTCTTCACGGGAGCCGGACGATTCTGCTGCGGGCCCTGCGGGCCTGAAGCAGCGGCACGCTGGGCTTCGGCCGAAGCTGCCATCTCGTCTTTATTAGTCTTGTATTTCGAGTAGTCGGTGGGGCGTTCGGGCATAGCTCTCTTCACCTCAGGCTGCTCAGGAGCAGACTGCTGTTCTTCGGGACGCGGCTGCGGGATATAGATCTGTCCGCGCATGAGAATCGACATAGCCTTGACGTTAAGGCGATTGAGCATTCCCTCAAAGAGATGGAACGATTCGACTTTATAGATGACCAGCGGGTCTTTCTGTTCGTAGGATGCGTTCTGAACGCTCTGGCGCAGTTGGTCGAGCTCGCGCAGATGCTCTTTCCAGAGCTCGTCGATAGTAAACAGCAGCACGGCCTTGTGCCATTCCTTGACAATCTCTTTCGAACCGCTGTCATAGGCTTTCCTGAGGTCGACGACGAGGTTGTAATAGCGCTTTCCGTCGGTCATCGGGACTGCTATGCGTCCTTCCATGTTGCGCTCTTCAATACACTGTCTGATAACCGGTTCGGCCACCTCGATGATGTGCTTCGAACGGCGCTCGAAAGTCTCGTTGGCGGCGGCGGCGATAGCCTCCACAGCGTCCTCCTTCGACATATTGCGATACTGGGCCTCGGTGAACGGAGCCTCGATAGTCAGGATACGCAGCAGCTCCATCGACAGGTCGCTGTAGCCCGAAGCCGAGTCGTAGGTGTTGACGAGGTTCTCGATGGTGTCCCACATCATATTGTTGATGTCGATTCCGATACGTTCGCCGAGCAGCGCATGGTGGCGGCGTGCATAGATATAGCTGCGCTGCTTGTTCATGACGTCGTCGTATTCAAGCAGGCGCTTGCGTATGCCGAAGTTGTTTTCCTCGACGCGCTTCTGGGCGTTCTCGATAGCGTGGGTCACCATCTTCGAGTCGATGGCCTCCCCCTCTTTGAGCCCGAGGGTGTCGAGCATCTTCATTACGCGGTCGGTTGCGAAAAGGCGCATCAGCTGATCTTCGAACGACACGTAGAAGACCGACGAACCCGGATCGCCCTGACGACCCGAACGTCCGCGGAGCTGACGGTCGACACGGCGGCTCTCATGGCGCTCGGTGCCGATGATTGCCAGACCTCCGGCCTCCTTGACCTCGGGGGGCAGTTTGATGTCGGTACCGCGGCCGGCCATATTCGTGGCGATTGTAACCGTGGCCGCCTTACCGGCCAGAGCTACGACTTCAGCCTCGCGCTGATGGTATTTGGCGTTGAGCACATTGTGGGGGATGTTGCGCATCTTCAGCATGCGGCTCAGCAGCTCGCTTATCTCGACAGAGGTAGTGCCGACGAGCACGGGGCGTCCTTCCGAAACAAGACGCTGGATCTCTTCGATGACAGCGGCATATTTTTCTTTCTTGGTCTTGTAGACACGGTCGTTCATGTCGATACGCGCAACCGGCCGGTTCGTCGGAATTGTCACGACATCGAGCTTATAGATATCCCAGAACTCGCCGGCCTCGGTCTCGGCCGTACCGGTCATACCGGCCAGCTTGTGATACATTCTGAAATAGTTCTGGAGCGTGATAGTGGCGAAGGTCTGGGTCGCAGCCTCGACCTTCACGCCCTCCTTGGCCTCGATAGCCTGATGGAGACCGTCGCTGTAGCGGCGTCCTTCCATTATACGGCCCGTCTGTTCGTCGACGATTTTGATCTTGCCGTCGTCGATGACATATTCGACGTCCTTGTCGAAGAGGGCGTAGGCTTTGAGAAGCTGGTTGACGGTATGGACACGCTCGGCCTTCACGCCGTAGTCCTGCATATAGCGGTCTTTGGCGGCCTGACGCTCGGAGAGATCCTGAATATGCTCGGTCTCGGCGAGCTGGGCGGCGATGTCGGGAAGCACGAAGAACTGGGGGTCGGTCGTACCGGAGGTCATCTCGTCGATACCCTTGTCGGTAAGATCGACGCTGCGGTTCTTCTCGTCGATGACGAAATAAAGCGGCTCGGTTGCCTTCGGCATCTCGCGCGAGTTGTCCTGAAGGTAATATGCCTCGGTTTCGAGCAGTATGTTCTTCATGCCCTCGAGGCTGAGGAACTTGATGAGGGCGCCGTTTTTCGGCAGACCTTTATATGCGCGGAACAGAGCGAGAGCGCCTTCTTTGGCTACAGCCTTGTCGTCGCTGTTGATCTTTGCCTTGGCCTCGGTCAGGAGCTGAGTGACGAGTCGGCGCTGAGCCTGGAACACTCGCTCTACATTGGGGCGGAACTCATTGAACATCTGATCGTCGCCCTTGGGCACCGGGCCTGAGATAATCAGCGGGGTTCGGGCATCGTCGATGAGCACCGAGTCGACCTCGTCGACAATGGCGTAGTAGTGTTTGCGCTGAACCATGTCGTCGGGGCTCATGGCCATATTGTCGCGCAGATAGTCGAAGCCGAACTCGTTGTTCGTGCCGAACGTGATGTCGCAGTTATAGGCCGCGCGGCGCGCCGGGGTGTTGGGCTGGTGCTTGTCGATGCAGTCGACCGTCGAGCCGTGGAACATATAGAGCGGCCCCATCCACTCGCTGTCGCGTTTCGACAGGTAGTCGTTGACGGTGACAACATGGACGCCGCGGCCCGAAAGCGAGCGGAGGAATACCGGAAGTGTGGCCACGAGGGTCTTACCCTCACCGGTGGCCATCTCGGCGATCTTGCCCTGATGGAGCACGATACCGCCGATGAGCTGCACGTCGTAGTGGACCATATCCCAGGTTATCTCGTTGCCTCCGGCTTTCCAGTGATTGAGATAGACGGCCTTATCGCCGTCGATGCTGACGAAGTCGCGTCCCTGCGCCGCAAGGTCGCGGTCCATCTGAGTGGCCGTCACTACCACCTGCTCGTTGGCGGCGAAGCGGGCGGCCGTCTCGCGTATGGCGGCGAAGACAACGGGCAGATGCTCGTCGAGTTTCTTCTCGAGGGTGTCGAGGATATTCTTCTCGTGACGGTCGATGTCGTTCCAGAGAGGCTGACGCTTGTCGATAGGCAGAGTCTCGACCTCTTCGCGAGTCTTGGCGATAGCCTCTTCGTCAGAAGCGATGGCAGCCTTGATGTCGGCGCGCACATCGGTGATCTTCTGTCGGAGTGCGTCGTTGTCGAGAGCGGCCATCTCTGGGCCGAGTGCCTTGATGCGGTCAACGATAGGCTGAATCTCCTTGAGATCGCGGGTCGACTTGTTTCCGAATACCTTTTTCAGGAATGAGTTTAATGACATTTATCTGATTTTTTATTTGTTATCGGGTTGTTGGTGGATAGGAAAACTCGGGGGTCAGAAGCGCAAGGGTGCGCTCTCGGCCCCGTTGGGCGAGCGTATGCGAAGAATACGCGCTACTGTCGGAGCCAGCACAGTGGCATCGACAGGCGTTCCTATGACACGGTGGGTGACTCCGGGAGCCAGAATAAAACCGGGGAACATCGGCGTGCCCAGACGCGACACCATCGGGCGTGAGTTCTGACCGGCATTGACGTCGGCCGCCTCTATCTCCCATCCGGGGGTTATCGTGATGAAGACGTCGCCGGAATGGCCGACAACGGTGTTTCGCCGCATGGCTTCGGCGTCGTTTCCGGCTTTTCCGGCAAGCACGTCGTCGAGCGTGAACGATCGGCAGACGCCCGCCATCCTCGACAGAAATTCGGCGCTCTCGCGCCGCAGGGCAACGATATCGACGTCGCGCTCCTTGGCGAGAGCGGCATTGAGGAAAATCTGGTTGTTATGGTATCCGGCTATCCACTCGCCATTGCCGTGGAGGGCCATCAGATAGACATTGAGAAGCGACTGGGCCTTGCGCGGAGAGAAGACGCCATGAGGCACTCCGAAACGCTCTTCGTCGCGCTTGCCGGCCGGAGGGGCAGGGACTCCGGCGAGAACAACCAGAGTGCGGTTCATCCCGGGCCCGGCAGCGTCGATGGTGGCGAAAAGCCGGGCCAGATCGGCGTCGAGACGCAGGTAGGCGTCCATAGTCTCAAGCCGCGAATCGGCATCCTTGCTGTAGGGATAAGGAGCGACATTATAGGCCAGACTGACCATGTCGGTGGTCTTCCCTTTTCCGAGTCCCATCGAAGAGATGAAATCGGCGGCGAGATCGGTCACCTCGCGGTTGGCGGGAGCCGAACGCTTGAACGCGCGGTAGCGGTCGACATTGTTGCGCTGGAAGACATGCCTGAACGGATATGCCTTGCGGTAAGCCGGAATATCGGGATAAAGCTCGGGCGCTATCGACGGTGTCCATTTAAGAGTGTCGAGACGCGAGGCCAGCGACGATGTGAAGTTCCGGTTATTGATCGGATTAGGCACTTCCTTATATGCCGTCGAAGTCGACCAGTTTCCGTTGACGTCGTTGATCCAGAAGGCGCCGCTTCCGGCATGTCCTGCAAGAATAATCGCCTGCCCGGCGTCGGGAGCTATCGAGTAGACGCCGTTGAGGCCGCCTTCGGCAACTCGCAACTCATCGGCGAGAGTGCTGACGGCCAGAGCCTTCGGCGAAAGTGTCTCCGAGGTGAAATTGCCGAGTGTCGAGGCATCGTTGAGAATCGAGACAGCACGGCGCAACTCCTTGTCGTAGACCGTAGCCGCCGAGATATTGCTGATGCTTGCCGGCGCGCCGCTGACAAGCATGGCCGTAGCGGCAGTGGCGTCGATATTGGGGCCGTAGTCGACATCGGTGAAGACGACACCGTCGTTGATCAGGCGGTTGAAGCCGTTGGCGCCGAAATAACCGCGCAAAAGCTCGAGGTAGGTGTCACTGAGACCCTCGACGGTGATTCCGACGACAAGCGCCGGCTTCGCAGGCACTTTCGGCGCTGTCTGCGCCACGACGGCGACACCGACGAGCGACGCCACTACCATGGCGGCGAGTCGCCGGCTTTTCAGCTGCTTTTCTTTGAGCGATTGCATCGGTAGATCACTATATACGTTATGCTGCGCAACATATCAGCCCCTATGAGAGGCCAAAATGCCGCATTCAGACTCTGGACGCCGGCTATGCCGACTCCACAGAGAATAATCAAGAGTGCAAAATTAAGCATTTGCCACGAAACTACCATCTTTGCGGCCGATTTTATGACAACGCCCACCGCCGCGATGAAACAGAGCGGGTTGAGCCAGAGATAGAGCCAGTTGGGAGAAGTCGCCTCGTGGACGCTTATAAAAATCAGGAAAGTCAGCAACAGACCCGCCAGACCGCAGAGGCTGTAGAACAGCACATCGAACCAGGCCGAGATGCGCCGGCGCCGGATGTCGGCGACACTGAGCGCCAGAGCTATGGCAAAGACCGCCCATGCGACTGCCGCAGGCGTCAGCAGCGACGGCGTGGCAGGTCTGACGGCATTGTCAGCCGGAATGTCGTTGAGAACTTTCGTTGTGCCGACCAACGGGCGACGGCTACCGTCGGCCGCCACAATGTCGGCATCGGCCACCATCGTCATGAGATCTGCCGGAGCGAATGACCGAGCATCGTTGTCGATCTGACGGTCGATACCCGACCCGAGAGCCAGATCGATTCCGAACTGATACCAGGGATAGTTGCAGTGGTAGCCGCGCATGACTTTCCGGAAGGTGTTCTGCCCGGGGCGTGCGGCCTGTGCAAGAGCCAACGTATCGCTGGCGAGCGCGCGCCTGACTATTGCCAGAGGGCGCGTGGCGCAGTTGTCGAGCACATAATTATATCGGTAGACGCGGTTTTCGGGCAGCATATTCTCGTCGACAAGCGCTTTCAGGCGCGCAGTCTCGGCCGGCGTCAGATTCAGTTCCTGCTCGACGATACGGCGTCCCTGCGCCTCGTAGGCCATCAGGAAGAGGTCGGTCGGAGCTGCGGCAACCGTATAGTCGGTCTCCCCCATGACGTAACGATAGACAAACCCGGGGCTGTTGAAATCGAAAGTTCCCCAGTTATATATGACATCGTCATGAGTGCGCAAATCCCGGATTCTAAGCCCCGTATGTCCCTCAAGTTCGAAAATCTCCGAACCGGGAAAAAAGGTGATGAGGCTCACCCTGACTGAATCGGTCTGGCCGAATCCGGTCACTACCGACAGCAGTGTCAACAGCGAAACAATCAGCGCTCTCATTGCAACATTCTGGTTATCTGGTCAAAGGGAATAATCAGGAATGTCCGGCGGCCGTCGGCTGTGAGAGCCGGATGGTCAAGAGCGAGCAACTCGCCGGTTATGCGGTCGATTTCCTCGGGGTTAAGCGGCTGACCGGCCTTGACGGAAGCTGTCGCAGCCATGGCCATGGCCATTTTCCGCCTCATCTCGTCGGTCGGCAGACTGCCCTGTTCGGCAGCGCTTTCAAGCATGGCGGTTATAATCTCGGCCGCCGATGTCTCGTTCACATTAGGGGGAAGGCCGTTGATGCTCCATGTCCCCTGCCCCATCGGCGCCAGATCGAAGCCCCACTTCTCTATCTCGGGGCGCAACGACGACAACAATGCGCTCTGCGACGGGCTCAGACTGATTGTAGCGGGGAAAATTACGCGCTGCGAGCCGGCCTGTCCCTCGTCGGGGCGCTTCATATAGCGGTCGAAAAGAACGCGCTCGTGGGCCCTGTGCTGGTCGATTACCATAATGCCGTCGCGAGCGGCCATGACAATATATCGGTTCTTTATCTGCATCGCCGTCGAGGCCGGAGCCGCACCCTCGAGCTCAAGCTCGCTCTGAAGCACTTTTCTGGCCGGTTCGAACGACACTTCGCGGGTGTTCATAGAATTGCCGGCCGCACTGTCGAGCGCGTCGGCGCGGCGCGAGTTGAAAGCGTCGTAGAACCTGTCCCAGTTCTCGGTCTCACGGGCGACAGGGCGGTCGGGCACCCGAGGCGGCTCGGTCGCGGCGAAAGGATTGTCGGCGCAAGGCGCCACCGGTTTTGAAGCAAAAGCCGGAATGTCGGGAACATCGGCCGCCTCGAAGTCGATCGACGGAACTGCGTTGAAACGTCCGAGCGATTCCTTGACCGCCGCCACGAGAATCTGACGTATGGCAAGTTCGTTTTCGAACTTTATCTCGTTTTTTGTCGGATGGATATTGACATCTATTGTCGAGGGATCGACTTTGAAATCCATGAAATAGTTGGGCTGGACATCGGGGCCCAGCAGCCCCTCGTAACATTCGAGAACGGCCTTATGGAACACCGGATGGCGCATATTGCGGCCGTTGACGGTCAGATACTGGAGCGGATTGCGGCGCCGCGCATATTCGGGAAGCCCGACAAATCCGCGGAGTTCGACAAGCGATGTCGAGGCCTCGACGGGAATGAGCTGCTTGTCGAGATTCTTTCCGAAGAGATCGGCGATGCGGCGCAGTTCTGTGGAACGGCGCAGCGAAAAGATTGTCACGTCGTTATGGATAAGCGTGAAGTCTATCCCCGTATTGACCAGCGCCAGGCGCTCGAACTCGCGGGTTATGGCAGCCATCTCAACGGCATCCTTTTTCAGGAACTTACGGCGGGCCGGCACGTTATAGAACAGGTTCTTGACCTGCATATTCGTTCCGGTAGCCGCGCTCTCGGGCTTCTGGCTCTCTACTTCGGAGCCATTGATGACGAGCCGCGTGCCGACGGCGGCATCTTTGGTTTTTGTGCGCACTTCGACGCGGGCAACCGCGCATATCGAGGCAAGCGCCTCGCCGCGGAAGCCCATAGTGGTCAATCCGAACAGATCGTCGGCAGCCGAAATTTTGCTCGTGGCGTGGCGTTCGAATGCCATGCGCGCATCGGTATCGCTCATGCCGCGGCCGTTGTCAATGACCTGAATAAGAGTCCGTCCGGCGTCTTTGACAACGATGGTTATCGCCGACGCTCCGGCGTCGACAGCGTTTTCGACCAGCTCTTTCACCACCGACGCCGGTCGCTGAATGACCTCGCCGGCGGCTATCTGGTTGGCAACTGAATCGGGCAGTAGTTTTATAATGTCACTCATTGGTCTGTCGGAGGCTTAACAGGTTCAGGAGACTCGGTGACCGCCGTCGGTTCAGGCGGCAGTCCGACAAGCGACGGATCGCCGGGTGGCGGCGACACAGGCTCAGGGCCGCGGTCAGGCACCTTAGGCGTCAGCCGGTCTTCGATTTCGGTCATGGCCGTCGGACGCCGTTTGCCGCCTACTTCGGGACTGCGCAGCAGTTCGGTCATCCCCTCGGGAGTGTCGAACACCTCGTCGGGAGCCAGCGGCCGCATCTGCTGATACCACTGGAAGTTCGGCAGGAAATAGCTCGACCGTTTGGCCAGATAGAGCGGCGTCACTTTTCCCGATGTCTCGGGCCACATGACGATGCTGTCGACCTGATTGCCGGTGAAGAGTCCGTCGAGATAGCTCGTCTCGACAAAGGTGAATTTATTATAGCTTGAGTCGCGCTCCATCGGAAAGGTGATTATCTGCACATTACCGTCGATAAAGAGGCGCTGCACGGTCGTGTCGTTGAGCCAGACACTCATGTCGGAGCCGCTGAGCTGGTCGTAGCAGTCTTCAGCGATATGCTCGACCATCATGCCGAAATCGGGCAGACGCACCCAGTCGGCCGTTGAATCGTTGAGATGGACGGCAATGAGATTGCCGTGGATCTGGCGGGCACCGCTCCAGATCATCGGATGGCGGTACATCCGCAGAATCGAGTCACGCTCGCGGAAGCTGAGCGAATCGCACATTCCCTGAATATCCTTGCGGAAGAAACGAACGCCGCCGTAGGCGTTGGTGACTGTCGTCGAGTCGGGGAAACGGAACGCGCGGATAGTGTCGCCATGGAGCCAGAGGGTGTCGCGGCGCGAATATTCCATAGCCAGAGCGTTACCGGTCGCCATGGCGCTGTCGTTAAGCTCGCAGTAGTATCCGTAATCGCCGATAAGAGTCGACTGACGCACCGAGTCGGTCAGCACCATATTGCCGAACGCCTCGCCGTAGCCTTTCTGCCGGTCGTAGAAAAGGGTGTCGCCCGTCAGAGTGTTGCCTCGGCGGGTGACGACGGTCGAGCGCGAGAAGAGGTCGGCAATACCCGACTGAGTATTGTAGAATCCGCTGCTCGAATTGATCTCGCCGTCGCGGTTAATGATACGGGTGGAGCACAGAAGCTCGGCGATATGCGTGCCGGTATTATATTTCAGCGAGTCGGTGAACATCCTGAGCGTGTCGTTGCCGCGCGGGCCGAACAGTCTGACATCCTTATAGAAATAGGCGTCCTTTGTAGCGGGGTAATAGTAGCCCTCGAGCGAGGTCAGAGTGTTCTGCCGGTCGCTGAGCTTTCCGCCGAGGTCGTAGCTGCCGACATTGCGCGCGAGGTCATAGTCGAAGCGGTCGCTCTCGATTTTCACGTCGCGGTTGACGAGCCGGGCTTTCTTGCCGGGGTTGGCGAAGAGGCGCGCCATTTCGTCGAGACCGTTATAGTTCAGCTCGTCGCCATAGACAAACAGAGTGTCGCCCTGTTCCATCCTGACATTTCCGAAAGCATCGAGCGAATTCGACGCCTCATAAAAATAGGCGCTGTCGCAATACATGAACATATTGTCTTTGCGGAACACCACCGAACCGCGCAGAATCTGATAGTCGCGCGAACGCATCTCGTCGAGCTCGAGCATATCGGCATGTTCGAGGAACACCTTTCCCGGCTGATGACGGTTGGCCGAGGGAATCACCGGCTTAAGCGGAGCCTCCTTCTTTGCCGGAGCGGGTGACTTCGCGGCTTTCGGAGCGGGAGGGGCAGCCAGAGCGGGCGGAAGCGTAAGCAACGCCACCGCCCCCAGAGCTGCCAGCAGGCGGCGCAGGGGGCGACGATTTCTCAAAGACGGGTCGCACTGAGGCTTATTCATTGGCCGACGATTGCTTTTCTTTAATCCAGCCTTTATGGGTGAACTCGCAGTTTCGCCAGTTGTCTTCGATGCGCACCGAGGTGTCGGCTATTTTTTTCTCGAGCCAGTCGGCGAGAATCTTTGAGCGCTGGGCATCTTCATACATAGCGCTTATCTGCTGATAGTCGTCGGCAAGATTGGCCTTGTGGCCTTCGAGCCGCGATGTCAGTTTCACCATTGCGACAACGTCACGGTTAAGTTTCTGGTCTTTCATCATGAACGGCTTTGAGATTTCGCCGGGCTGGAGGCCGGCAACCGCACGCGCCACCTCGGGAGGCAGCTGCGACATCTCGAAACGGGTTGTGCCGGTGTTGTCGTTGACCATTATCCCGCGGTTGTTACGGGTGTCCTTGTCCTGACTGAGCAGAGCCACAGCCTGTTCGAAAGTGCCTTTTTTATCGACAACGATGTCGTTGCGGAGAGTGTCGAGACGCTCGAGGGCCTCGGTCAGGTCTTTGTCGCTTACCTTCGGACGGAGAAGGATATGGCGGGTGTTGATTCGGTCGCCGCGCTTCTCGATGAGCTGAATGATATGGAAGCCGAATTCCGTCTCGACAATTTTCGACACCTTTTTAGGGTCGGTCAGATTAAAAGCCACGGCAGCATATTCCGGCACCATCTGGCCGCGGCCCATAAATCCTGTCTCGCCTCCGCGCGACGACGAGCCGTCTTCGCTGTAGAGGATCGCCAGCGTAGAGAAATCGCTTTCGCCGCGGTTTATGCGGTCGGCATAATCGCGGAGGCGCGCCTTGACGTCTTCGATCTCCTGACGCGGAATGGCGGGCGAAAGAGTCAGAATCTGGGTCTCGACCGTCAGCGGCACATAAGGGACACTGTCGGCCGGAAGATTCTGAAAATAGCGGCGCACGTCGGCGGGCGTTGTCTTGATGTCTTTTGTCAGAGCCATCTGAACCTGCTGGATGCGGCTGCGGTTCGTCAGCATCTCGGTCAGTTTCTCGCGCATTTCGGGAAACGACTTGCGGAACATCTGCTCGACCTTCTCCTTCGAGCCAAGGTTGGCGACATAATAATTCAGCTGGCTCTCGACCTGCTGCGATATCATTGTCGGCTGCACCTCGACAGTGTCGAGATCGGCCTGATGGAGATAGAGCTTCTCAACGGCAAGCTGCTCAGGAATGACACAATAGGGGTCGCCGTTGACGGGCATGCGCTCGGCGAGCATCTGCTGGTAGGCTTCCTCGATGTCGGATTTCCAGATAGGCTGGTCGCCGACAACCCATGCCACCTCTTCGGCGACATTATCAGTGCCGGCGACAACAACAAGTGTTGCCGCCGCACAAAGTCCGGCCAGTATGGCTACTTTCTTGATATTCACTTTAGTATTTACTTTTTAGCCGCTTCTGCTTTGCGGATCTTCTCAAGCTCTTTCTTGTTGATGACAACCGGATATTTGGCTTTAAGCTCGGTAAGCCACTCCTGCTCGAGATATTTCTGATAATCGTTGACTACAGCCGAGCGCACGTCGCCGACCTCTTCGGGAGCATTCAGCAGCTTGCCCTCAAGAAGGAAGAACGAAGTCCATTTTCCCTGGGCAGCAGGCTTCTCGCCTCCGAAAGCGACATAGTCGATAACGGCGTCTTCACCTTTCGGGAAGAGCTTGCGCTCGACCTTCACATTGCGGCCGAACTGGTCGCGAAGTTTGGCGACGATAGAGTCGAGACCTACAGGATTGGCCTTAAGATAGGCTTTCGCGGCATCGGCGATGGAGTCGTTCGTGGCCGACACGATCACGCCCTTGTAGCGCGGAGCGTCCCAGCTGTAGTTCGCGCGATGGAGGTTGAAGAAGTCTTCAAGACCTTTGGTGTCTTTATTACTGCGATCCCATACGCGGTCGTTGCTGACGTCGAACAGAAGAATGCCGTCGCGGTATTCCTTGGTCAGGTTGCGGTAGTTCTCGTCGACAGCGGCGAGATTCTCACGGGCTGTCTCGACAGTGGCGTTGTCGAGAGCCGTTTCGGCAGCCTTGCGGAATTCCTCTTTACCGGCAGCGGCGCTGACTTTGCCGTCGTATTTGGGCATAGCCGCAGCAGCATCGCTGAGTTTGACCTTATGACCGCCGACAACGCCGATGGTCGTCCAGTCGGAAAGGAGATGCGACAGAGTGACAGAGTCGATGCCCTGATGCTTGTCGATGAGGGCGTCGGCCTTGGCCAGTCCCTTGGGATCGAGCTTGGCGCCGTATTGGCTGCGGAGTTGTGCGACCTTGGCGCGGCGCGGTTCGGCGCTACGGCTGTCACGACCGATCTGTGCGGCGATATTCTGGCGCATGCTCTCGTAGTCTGCAAGATCGCGATGGCCGAGACGTTCTACGATATGATAGCCGTAGCTGGTAGCGAACGGCTTGGTTATCTGACCGTCGGCAGCTCCGGCCACTGCATTCTCAAACTCAGGCACCATACGGCCCGAGCCGAACCAGCCGACATCGCCGCCGCGACGCGCCGATCCGGGATCTTCACTCTCCTTGGCGGCAACCTCGGCGAAATCGGCGCCACCGGCGAGCACATTGTAGATCGAATCGATCTGAGCTTTTTTGGCTGCTGCGGCTGCTTCGTCGAGGCCGCGGGTCAGTTTAAGGATATGGCGGGCGTGCCATTCGCCGGCGTCGGGACGGACGTCGTCAACGCGGATGATATGCCATCCGTAGGGGGCATCGTCGATAACCTCCGAAATCTGTCCGACAGGAGTATTGTAGGCAGCATATTCAAACGGATAAGGGAAAGATCCTGACTTGACATATCCCATCGAACCGCGGTTGCGCTGAGCCGAGCGATCCGACGAATATTTCACAGCCATATCTCCGAAATCGGCGCCGTTGAGAATGGCGGTTCTGATACTGTCGAGGCGGGCGCGGTTTGCCATGCGCTCATCGGGAGTGCGGCCGATCGGAAGCATTATATGGCTTACCTTGACATTCTTTTTCATGCGCTCGTAGGCCTCACGGCTGAGCTTTTCGACGACGGTCGAATCGGTCAGGAAAGGCTTGGCCAGATCGTCGCAATATCCGTCGTATTCTTTCTTGAAAGCGGCAGTCGTATCGAGACCGGCAGCTTCGGCGTCGGCCACCTTCAGGCGGTAGTTGACGAACATATCGACATATTCGTCGAGAGTCTGGGGCTCGGCCTGCTGCTGGTTGTTCTTATTATAAAGATAAGTGAACTCGCTGACCTTAACGGGCTTGCCGTTGACAGTCATAAGGGTCGGATCGTTCTTTTTGGCAGCACCGAAGAGAATAGCGGCTGCAATCAGCGCTGCCGGGATTAGAATTTTTTTCATCGTAGTTCAGATGTTTAAGTCGTAAGGGATGGGCATAGCTTGCCCACGGCTTTTTCAAGCCCCAAAATTACAAAAAAATAACGAAACTCCCCCGCTCTTTATTGCGTCACTGAATTTTTTCCATTACATTGCAGAAATTGTTTAAATCGTCGTGCTCATTCATTTTAGAAGCATGTTTTTCAATTCTATGGGGGTCAAATATTTGCCATTTAGACGTCTATGTAACATGGCATGGCAATTTGGGCAGACAGGTATTAAATCATTTTTCGGGTCAATATTATGAGAAGCTCCTCCATGTGACGAAATTAATGATAGATGATGGACGTGAATAAATCCTTTTCCAACTTTACCATATACATCCTCAAAATTCATTCCGCATATTTGACAAGAATAGCCGTACTTACTTAAGCACTCTTTTCTGGCAATAGGATTACGCTCATAAGATGTAACCGCAACTTTATGTGAAAGACCTTCTTCATATGTCCTTGAAGACTCATTGAAGATAACATCGAAATTGTCAAGAATATGAATAAGGACATTCCCTCTTACAGTAATTCCTTTTTGAAGTCTCGATTTGATGCCTAACTGATTGAGCCTTTCATATGAGAGCTCAAAATTATTCTCCGCTGCTTCTGCTATTGGCTGAAGGCGCGCATAAAAATCTGTCGGCTTTAAGTCGTATTTATAAGTTGAAAACAGATAATTCTTATTTATGGATTCAGAAAAAGGGATATTGATTTCGGTAACCCGAAGCATATATAGGATTTGACCTATTGGCTTCGTTGAATATAGGAATACAATGTCTCCAATTGACAATTTGTTGACTTGTCTCCATTCTACAAAACCGAAATCGCTTAGACTCTTCGGCAAATCAAAAACCGTAGTCCGCCATGGCAATATCCAATAGGTCATAATTTAAAATGCTTTTAGATTATATGTGTCGCTCTGTGGAAATAAGAGTTGACGGGCTTTCCCTTTTATTTTGAAGCTGTAAGTATCACCCCCAGAATCACGGCAAAGTAAAAAGTCAACGGTAATGTGACCTTGGTCAAGTAGGACATCAAACTGCGACGTAATCGGATTCTTGGTGTGGAGAATCTGCGAGACACGGAAATATTCGCGACCCGATTCCCTTTTGGCTTCTGCTTCAATCCAAAAAGTTTCATGATGCTTTGTAAGCAAGCGTTCATGGAGGTTAATCAGTTGCCAAGCAGCAACATCGTTAACTTTACGGAATGAACCGTCATCCATCGCAAGTAGAGCGAACTCGTCTGCTTCGAGTAAACCCAATTGTGGTTGAACCAATAGGCCAAGGCCCTGTGGATTGGGACGATTTGCTGCAAGTGTGACGTGCAAAGATTTATGAGTATAACCTGCAGGTATATAACCATATTCTTCTACAATAGCCCGACCGCTTTTTAATCTACTGATTGCCCATTCCGGAGCCTGCGTAAACAAAGTGTTGCGCACCTTCGAAGCCTCTCGATGGCTTTTCAACTCAATACCCTTATAATCGGGATTTTTAGAAGGATTCATGTCAATGCCAAGAACCGATTCTACTGTACGTCCAATGCCTGTATCGGCTAAGAGTTCTGTCGGCATCCAGTCTGACATTCTATCCTTAATAAGGCCGAGCAGCTCATCACTTACTGAATTCTTTTCGCGAGAGAGGTCAAAGATTATATCTTTCAACGGAGTATCTATTGGTGATGCGCATACTTTTTCGATATTTACGGTAGTTAGATTCACTGCGAAAAGGATGTCACAGCGAGCAATAATTGCGAAAATATCGTTTGCACGGAGAAATTCAACACCTCTAACTTTATTGACCCAAAGTCGAGGGTCACCTTTTTTAGTAACGGGTCTATAAAGAGACGTCTTTGTTAGATATTGAGCGTCTTCTGTCAAAATATAGGTGTCAATAATGCGCTTATGTTCCGGGCCTTGAAGCTGAGCTTCATAATCATGCACATTTTTCTCCTTAAAATAAGCACGCACAGGAGCAGTCGCGTCCAATATGCTTTTCTTCAGGCCTGTTTCGGTGATTTGAATGGTTGTAAATTCCACCTGCTTGTCTACCAGAAACTTTACATTTTTGGTTTCAAAAGCATTGTATGGGCGCATGTGTATCATGGGAGACTATTTTATATGTTTTAAGATAGTGTTAGCTATAGCTCTTGCCATCAACGGAGGTACTGCATTGCCAACAAGTGTATATTGCGGAATTTCAGACTTTCTCTTGCCCCCCCCTGTCTGACGCTTCCCTTGAAAAACAAAAGAATCATCAAAAGACTGTAGACGAGCCATTTCGCGAACTGTCATTGCCCGATGAGCTGCATAATGAATGAAATCATCAGGCATAGTAACCACTGTTGGACTCTGACCTTTAGGGTTAAGAACGGTATAGTTTCGCTTATTCGACTCTAGCCCTAACTGCGCAAGTTCTACTTTGCAATCTTCATCATATACGCCATGTCTGGCGATTATAGCAAGCCGTTCCCTAACATCATCGCTTTGAGAACTTGTCTGATGATTATATAATATAGGAGCTTCGCAGAACAGATTGTTATTCAAATCTTCGAGGGAACGAACATAAAAGGGCTCGGAGCAAAAGTCAAATCTATGTCCGAAACGACCTATCTTAGACCATTCAGAGAATGTATGAGTTCCCTCATCATCAGAGATGCGTCCTTGAACTTCGCGTCGGCGAATAAGAGTCTCATATTCAGGAATGACACGCCGAACACCATAAGTATCAGCAATAGACCCGTTACCTAAAAAATCCAAATCGTGGATAGCCTCATAGACCGTTACTTTTTCTTCATCACTAACAGTGGGGGGCACAGCGTCAATAAGCTCCTGATCTTTTCGACAGCCAATAAAAAGAACTCGCTCGCGATTCTGCGGCACGCCATAATCTGCGGCGAGAGCGACTATGGGTTTGGCGACTCGGTAGAGTCTGATATTTTCAAGATGTTTCTCAAGTTCCGCGGATTCCTCTTTGCTTTCTGCGAAATTCTTTAAAAGCACAAATGTCTCATCGAGCGTATAGGAATACAGTTTTATCATTTCTCGAAACTCATCGACATCGTTTGAAGATTTATCGAACTCGTTAAAGGTATCGATTGCAGAAAGGATGGTATTAATTATCGTCGAATCATCAATGAACGATATGAAGTTATTGAACTGATTGACAAAGAAATCATTGTCGATATCAGCCTGCGCTTTTTCATTGATGATCGCGGCCGAGATTGCATTTCGTTCGTCAGCACGACGGAGTAGGTTCAGGCCATGACGAATCGTAGCAATGTGGATGTTTGATTTACTAAGACGATAGTCTATTTTGCGGGTAATGGCTTTAAATTGTGCTTCAAGAGCAGCAAAATAGTTGTCTCGTTCTGAACGCGCATCTTCGTCATCTGCCACCTCCATTTTAATTTTCGTAAGAATACAATTTTTGACAAATGTAGATGCCTTTTTACCAAGCAGTTCTGTTATGAAGAGAATAAATGACGGCATATTTTTATCGTCAATTATCGAACGGATTTCTCGGATTATAGCTTCTTTAAATTTTCCTTTGTCTTTGGTGAGAAGCCCTTTGACATTCTCCATGACAAAGTATTTTGGTCGTAGTTTACGAATTACTGCAAGATAGTGGAGGAACAAATTATCCCTTTTGTCAAAGCGTTTGCGACGCCCCGACAAGCTAAAAGACTGACAGCTTGGACCTCCTGTCACAACGTCTATTTCCACATTACCGAGTTTCGCAAGCAGACGAGACATGAAATCCGGAGCCATAATATCGGCAGTAAGAAACTTGGTGTCAAGCCCGAACTGGTGATTATATCTGACAATGTGGGTTAACTCACAGTTCTCGTTAATATCGCTCGCAAGAACAAACTTGAAATACTTATCAGAGGTATATGCTTGAAGAAAGCCCTCACTTATACCACCTGCTCCGGCAAAGAGGTCAAGGAAGGTAATTGGTTTTTTTCCTTTAAGAAAAGTTTTTTTTTCTGCCATATTAACAAGCAAGAAACCACCAGGCAGACAGACAGACTATCAAACCTTTATGCATCTGCGAGGAAGTTACTTAGCACATTGATTATAGGTTAGTAATCACATTTACGGTCTTCGTCAGCGGCAAACGCTTATTCAGATGTGAAGTTAACTATTTTACACGAGACTACGTGCATCCTCGGCAAAGTTAATCATCGGGATGGGCAAAAATCACGCACAACAGATTTAAATATTGAACTTTCAGTATTGTAAATGCTCACTGACATATTGAAGTTCGAGGAATATCTGACATCGCCTGACAACACCCCCTACATACAACGGCATATCCGCGCGGGACGGATATGCCGTTGTGAGGTCATGGGCGAGAGAGCGGGATCAGCGCTCGCGGGCGCTGTAGTTGGGAGCTTCGCTGGTGATGGCGACGTCGTGGGGATGGCTTTCGTTGACGCCGGCGGCGGTTATGCGCGTGAACTGGGCGTGGTGGAGCGCCTCGATGTCGCGGGCACCACAATAGCCCATGCCGGCACGTAGGCCGCCGAGGGTCTGATAGACGACCTCGTAGAGTGTTCCCTTATAGGGCACGCGGGCGGCGATACCCTCAGGCACGAGTTTCTTGGCGTCGGTTTCATTGGCCTGGAAATAGCGGTCTTTCGAGCCTTTCTCCATAGCTTCGAGCGAGCCCATGCCGCGATAGGTCTTATATTTGCGGCCGTTGAAGATGATAGTGTCGCCCGGGCTTTCCTCTACACCGGCAAGCATTCCGCCGAGCATGACGCTGTAGGCGCCGGCGGCGAGGGCTTTCACGATGTCTCCGCTGTAGCGGATTCCACCGTCGGCGATCAGAGGCACGCCGGTGCCTTCGAGAGCCTTGGCGACGTCGTAGACAGCCGTCAGCTGAGGCACACCGACACCGGCGATAATGCGCGTCGTGCAGATCGAGCCGGGGCCGATGCCGACCTTGACGCCGTCGGCACCGTTGTCGACGAGGTAGCGGGCAGCCTCGCCGGTAGCGATATTTCCGACAACGACATCTTTCTCGGGATATTTCTCCTTGATGGCCTTCAGCACGCCGATGACGCCACGCGAATGGCCGTGGGCGGTATCGATGACAATAGCGTCGACACCGGCCTCGACAAGCGCGTCGACACGCTGCATCGAATCGGCTGTGACGCCGACTCCGGCAGCCACTCTCAGGCGACCGAGCGCGTCTTTGCAGGCGAGCGGTTTGTCTTTGGCTTTCGTTATATCCTTATAGGTGACAAGTCCTACGAGATGGCCTTCGCCGTCGACAACGGGAAGTTTCTCGATTTTATGGCGCTGAAGAATCTTTGCAGCCTCGTCGAGATTGGTCGACTGCGAGGTGGTGACAAGGTTCTCGGTTGTCATGACCTCCCTGACGGGGCGGTTGAGATTGTCTTCGAAACGCAGGTCGCGGTTTGTGACAATGCCAACGAGGAATCTTCCGGCATCGACAACGGGAATTCCGCCGATATGGTATTCTTCCATCATCTTCAGCGCGTCGCCCACGGTGGCGTCGACAGAGATAGTCACGGGATCGTAGATCATGCCGTTCTCGGCACGCTTGACAGCGTGGACCTGACGGGCCTGCTCGGCGATTGTCATGTTCTTATGGATGACTCCGATTCCGCCCTCACGCGCTATGGCTATAGCGAGCTGCGCCTCCGTAACTGTGTCCATCGCTGCCGAAACGATAGGAACATTCAGCGTTATGTTGCGCGAAAACTTGGTTGACAGACTAACTTCTCTGGGAAGCACTTCGCTGTAGGCCGGAATCAGCAAGACGTCGTCGAACGTCAGACCATCCATCTTAACTCTATCTGCAATAAATGACATACCGTAAAAAAATGGTTGAATTTTATTGCGCGCAAAGATAGCAATTTTTTCCGACACCTCATCGCTCCCGCCGCGCATTTTAATGGTTTCAGGACGATATTTTTTGAGAGAGCGGTGTAGAGAGCGAGGAAATGCCGAAATTTTGCGTACCTTTGCAATTCCTATGAAACACCGACTACTCTTTATCACTTTGGTTGCTTCTCTGACGCTGCCGGTTTTCGCCGACGAACCCCCCGCGCAGACTGAGGCCGAGGCTCCGTTTTTCAGTCCTGCCGTCGAAGCGGCTCTGGCTGCCTACGGCGGTACGGAGAAACCTGTTCTCCCCGAAGACGGGCGCAAGCATATCGACCGCGAGCTGTCGACCGTTCCGGGCCGTATGTTCATGCCGCGTAAAATCGAGATACGCAAGGACGCCTGCCGGCTCGACCTGTGCAACGCTTTCGGCGACAAGCTGATGTCGGTCCCCGTATGCACGTCGCGCAACCGCGGACAGAAGAAAACCCGCGACGACTGCAAGACCTCTGAGGGCACCTTCAATCTCTATGGCGCCTATATATCGACAGACTGGACCTACAAAGACACCAATCAGAAATGCTACGGCCCGTTCTTTCTTGCGCTCAACACCCCTTTCTATACGGGCATCGGCATCCACGGCACGAATGCACCCGGCTCTATTCCCGGGCGGCGCAGCCACGGCTGCATCCGCGTCCACAACGAGAATATCGTGAAGCTGAAGGGGATGGTAACAAAAGACATTCTCGTCACCATCTTCCCCGACAAGGTCAGTCCGGAGCCGGCTGACGCTCCCGAAGGGCCGAAGCCTGCTGCCGTAAAACCGGCACCGGAACATGAGGCCGAGGCCGAGGCCGAAACCGACAGCATCTGACAGTCGGGACGTCAAGATACAGCAATCCCGTGATCCGCTTCGGCGAGTCACGGGATTGATATTTCTCAGAGAGCCGATTCTTCGGGAATGAGCTTGTATTTGCGGAAGACCTTTGCGATCTTTTCGAGGGCTGTGGTCACCTGTTCGCGGGTATGGGTGGCCATAAGGCTGAAGCGTATGAGGGTATCCTCGGGAGCGACAGCCGGAGTCACGACAGGATTGACGAAGACGCCGTCTTCGAGAAGATCGTGGGTAATGGCGAATGTCTTGAAATCGTCGCGTATGAACAGCGGAATGATCGGAGTCGAGGTGTTGCCGATCTCGAAACCCATCGAACGGAACCCTTCGAGGGCGTAGTTGGTGAGCTCCCAGAGATGCTCCTGACGCTCGGGCTCTTTCTCGAGGATGTCGATTGCAGCGAGGCAGGCAGCCGTCGAAGCTGGAGTGATCGAGGCGGTGAAGATATAGGAGCGCGAGTGGTGGCGCAGGAAGTTGGTGATCTCCTTGTCGGTGGCAATGAATCCGCCAAGCGAGGCGAACGACTTCGAGAATGTGCCCATAATGAGGTCGACATCCTTGGTCACGCCGAAGTGGTCGCAGGTTCCGCGGCCTCCGCGGCCGAAGACGCCGATGCCGTGGGCTTCGTCGACCATCACACTTGCATTATACTGCTTTGCGAGACGCACGATCTCAGGCAGGTTGGCCACGTCGCCTTCCATCGAGAAGACGCCGTCGGTGACGATAAGCTTCACCTTGTCGGGATCGCATTTCTGAAGCTGCTTCTCAAGCGAGGCCATGTCGTTGTGTTTGTATTTGAACTGCTGGCTGAACGACAGACGGCGACCTTCGATAATGGAAGCATGATCCTGCTCGTCCCAGAGGATATAGTCCTCGCGGCCTGTCAGCGTCGACACAACGCCGAGGTTGACGCCGAAACCGGTTGAATAGATCATTACGTCTTCTTTCCCGATATACTCGGCTATGCGGGCTTCGAGTTTTTTATGAAGATCGAGAGTTCCGTTGAGGAAGGGGGAGCCGGCGCAACCAGTGCCGTATTTACGGGTCGCTTCAATGGCGGCTTCTTTCAGACGCGGATCGTTGACAAGTCCTGAATAGCAGTTCGAGCCGAACATCAGCACCTTCTTGCCGTTAATGATGACCTCGGGGTCTTGTTCGGAAGAGATGGCCCGGAAATAGGGATAGACGCCTGCTGCTTTAGCCTCCTGAGGGGCGGTATAACGCGCTAATTTTGCTTGTAAGAGCTTCATTGAATGATACTGTATTTGTCGGGCGAGTGCCGACTGCTGCATTTTTATTAGGCTGCAAAGTTAGCGATTTTTTTCGGAACAGAAATGAAATACCATCAAAAAACTGCACAAAACCGACGTTTTGTGCAGTTTTTATGTTGATATAACAGGTTGTCAGTCGCGGGGGAACGTCGTGTCGTTGCCGATCTTCAGCCCGCTTTCGGCCAGCCGGCGATAGTCGCGCGAACTGAGATATGCCTCGATGCTGTCGGCATGGCGGTGGTGATGAAGGTCGGTACCGATAAAATCAACGAGCCCCTCGTTGATCAGCCATTCGGCCTGCTGCTTCGTCGACTTTCCGTAGTAGCCCGAAAGGCTGAGAAGATTGATCTGGAAGAGATTGCCGGCGTTGTGAAGCTGCTTATAGCGTTCGCGGTTAGCCTGATAATAGCGGAATCGTTCGGGATGGGCCATGATCGGATGATATCCCTTTATGTGAAGGTCGAAAAGCATCTGATCAAGATTCCACGGCTCCTGAACGAAAGAATTCTCAACAAGGATAAAATTGCCGGGGAAAGGCAGAATCAGTCCTTTTTCGAGCTGTGAGATAAAGAAGTCGTCGATACGGTGTTCGCAGCTGCGGGTTATCTCCATGTCGGGGAACGGCCCGGCGGCAGCGTCCTGAAGGCTCTGGAGCGCGGGGTCAAGGATGTCGGGGGTATTCTCGAATGTATCCTGGGTCATGTGAGGGGTCGCGATAATTCGCCTGAGCCCCCAGGAGTGCATTCTTTCGAGCAGCTCGAGCGATGTTTCAACGGTTGGCGAACCGTCGTCGACACCCGGCACGATATGGCAGTGGATGTCGGTATGGAAGAACAGTTGCTGCGGCTTGCGTTTGGCGCTGAATAAGTTAAACATCGTCGGTCAGGGTTTGTGTTTCAAGCCGCAAATTTACGAATAATATGCAAGATGCTTTTCTCCATTTTACTTTTTTTGCACTTGTAGGCGATTCATGTGTTAATAAGCGTTAAAACCGTTTGTGACTGACTATGTAATTGTAACTTTGCAGCCGAAAGCAACAGGGTGACGCCCCTCGAAAGGCGTCTTAAAAGGGAACGGGGTTAGAAGCCCCGGCAGACCCGCTGCCGTAAGTCTCACACCAAAAAGGTCGTTGCGACCTGAGCGCCACTGTCGACATCAGATGGGAAGGCCTCGCACCGACAGGAGACGAGCCGGAAGACCTGCCCGTTGCCGACAACCCGCCGACAGCTCTCGCGGAATAGAGCTAAGGGTGTCAGAACAGACGGTTGCGCCGGTTCGCGCGTATCGTTCCGTCAGATTCATTGGCATCTGTTCTTGTCCGCCAAAAGCTGAAGGCTTTTGAACGACAGGAACAAATTTTTTAATCATCTAAAAATATGCCAATGAAAATTCTACACAGACTGATGCTATTGACGCTCATTCTCGCTTCAGCGCTTCCGGGTTACGGTGCATGGAGCGAAACCGACGGCGTCTACTACATCAAGAACGACGATGGCCTCGAAGAGGCGTTTACCGTCGACGGTTCGATCACTTACTGCAATCCGGGCACGAATGTTCCGTCGTATAAAGACAACGGCGCCGTGTTCGTTCCGAAGAACGCAGGAGAGGTAATCTCGATAGAGGTTCTCGAGAATACATGCGACAACACCTGTTATGTGCTCGTCTACGACGGCGCAATCGCCAAAGTCGGCTACGGCACCAGCGACGGAAAAGACCAGTCGGGCTATCTACCCGCCGGCTGGAAGCTCAAGCTTCAGAACGGGTCGGCCGGAACGACCTACACCTCAGAGTCGGCCGACGGCAAACTCAGTCTCGGCTTCTCGTCGAAATCAGGCTCGAAAGGCACGGTCAAAATCCGCGTCTCTTCGGTAAAAGCCACCGACATGGAATATAAGAGTGTTTCGGCCCTGACCGACATCGCCCGTCCACGCCGCGGCGCCGGAAACCAGATTCTTGCCGCCTATCAGGTCACTACCGAAGGGCTCAACAATCCCCTTTCGATCGACCGCCTTCAGGTGAACTTCACCCCCTCCCCCACTCTGTTTGACAATGTGCGCCTGTCGACGTCGACCACACCGACCGACGAGACGGTCGTAGCCACCGCCGAGGGAGGCATCCTCGCCGTCACGAGCGGCAATCTGCGTCCGGGCGCGAACAAATATTATGTCATTGCCGACATCCAGCCCGATGCTTCGGGCACGCTGCCGGCCTGCGTACTCGCCACTCTGAAACTCGGAGGCACAGACCGCGATGTCTCCGGCGCCGTCACCGGTGCACCGATGGTAGACAATACCATTTATATGACCGAGGGTGAAAACGCCCAAACGTTCACCATCTCGGGCGACACCGACTTCTTCGACGCCGGAGGCCCCGACGCCAACTATCCCGAAAAGACATCGGGCATTATAACATTCAAGCCCTCGGAGGTCGGAAAGGCCATAAAGATCGACTTCACCGAACTGGCCCTGTTCAACACCTCGTCGATCGGACTTAACGACGTGCTCAAAATCTACAACGGCACAGAAGTCAACGAGGCCAATCTTCTGAAAACCCTGCTCAAGGAGAACTCCGCGCTGGTCAAGTCGGCTGCCGCCGACGGCTCGCTGACCCTCAGCTTCACGAGCACGACAGGCGTTCCCGCCAAGGGGTGGAAAGCAGTCGTCGGACAGTATATTCCCGGGCCCATGACAATTTCGTCGGTCAAAGGCGAATCGCTCACCGGCGACAACAAGACCGTAAGCATGGGACAGCAGACCCCGATGATTCTGTTCGACATCGTGACCGATAACTCACAGAATCCGATGAGCCTGACCGCAATCGACTTTACCAAAGGCGAAAACGTCAGCGCCGCCAAACTCTACAAACTCGGCGACAGCAAGGAGAACACCGGCAGCGAACTCGATCTTACGAGCCTCAACGCGCAGCTTGCCGAAGGGCACAACTACTTCCGCCTCGACGCCGTTGTCAACGACGGCGTGGCCAACGGCGCCAAAGCAGAGCTGACACTCAACGGCGTGACCGCAGGCGGAACATCAAACACACTGACCCCCGCCGTCGCTGCTTCGCGCGACGTACTTAACGTAGTTTATGCCCTCGAAGGCACCCAGACCGTAACTCTCAGCCAGCCCTGGCAGTTCAAGTCGGAAGAAGGCTTCTCGGGCAAATATGCCGACGGATCGACCGACCGCATCGTCATCTTCAAGCCCGCAACACCCGGCGCACGCGCCCAGCTCGACTTCTCGGAATTCGCAGTCTACTATGCCTCGTCGAGCTACAGCACTCGCGCCGTGTTCGAGATCTACAACGGCTCGGAATGCCAGGCCGACAATCTCGTCTGGAGCGTGAAGAGCACCGACGACGCCAAGAATCCGCCCGCCCGCATCCGCTCGGCTGCCGCCGACGGCTCTCTGACGGTGAAGTTCAACCCGAAAGCGAGCTCTTCCTACTACTGCGAGAAAGGATGGACAGCCACCGTCAAGGAATTCATTGACCACGACATGACCATCACCGGCGTCACCGGCACACAGAACACCGCCGACGCAGGCGTCGGAGCCTCGAACGTCGATCTCATCAAGTTCGTCACCGAGGCCGAAGGCACGAAGTCGAAGCTCACAGTGAAGAGCGTTGCGCTCAGTCTGACAGGCGCGTCGGCAATGACGAAAGTCAAGGTCTATGCCGGGACTGCCGACAACCTCGCCGAAGCCACTCTGTTCGGCGAAGCAGACGCCGCTGCCTCGGTGACCGTCAACGGTTCTCTGGAACTTTCGGAAGGAAACACCAACTGGTGGGTATGCGCCGACATTAAATCCGACGCCGAGCCCGAGACGGCCATCGACGCCGCTCTGACAGGGTTCACAGCCGCCGACGGCAGCGCCATTCCCGCCTCGTTCAATCCCGAGGGAACGCGCACAATCAAGCTCATAACCATCCTCGACGCCGGCAACCACGTTGTCAACGTCAGCCGCAACCTCCACTTCCTCGACGACGGCGGAGCCGACGGCAAAATAGGAAGCGTCATCGGTTCGAGCAAAACAGCCTCATTCACCTTCGTTCCTACCGACGAAAACAGCGTTATCACCGTCAACACCTCGGGAACATTCTCGATAGGCAACGGCCACATGGACATCTACAGCGGCCGCGAAGCCAGCAGCAGCAACCGCCTCGGCTCAGCCACAGGCTACATGACAACCACAGGCCCCGCCAATCTCACTTCTGAAGCGGCCGACGGCTCTGTAACTATCGTAGTAAAGACTCCCACAGGAAAGACCCTCGACGGTTTCGACCTCGAAATCGGCGTCCGCGCCAAAGAAGACTTCAAGCTCGGCGACGTGACGGCCACTCCGGCCGCAGGCAGCGAAGCCAAGACCGTGCGCGGCTCTAAGGATTTCGTCGTGCTCAATGTCGATCTCGACATTGAAGGCGACAAGGGGGACAACCTGCTCAACGGCATCACTGCCGCTGTCAGCAGCGACGTGACGCGCCTCGCCCTCTATGCCGCAACGATCAATACGGTATTCAACGCCTCTGTATCTGACCTCGTGGCCGAAGCCACTGTCAGCTCACCCGGCGACGTCAGCCTTAAAGGCGCCGAAGCCTACGACCTCGTCAAACGCGGAATCCACCGCCTGTTCCTCGTAGCCGACTTCAACGCCGCCGCAGCCGACGGAACCGAGACTTCGGTTCAGCTGAAATCTGTCGAATATAACTCGACAGTCAAGACTTTTGAAAGCGACGCTGCTAAAGTGACGCTCACAGCCGGTCTTGCCGCAGGCGAATACAGCGTCGGCGGAGAATCGGCCGACTATGAGAATATCGCCGCGATGGCCTCGGCTCTCGAAAAAGGAATCGAAGGCCCCGTGACCTTCACTCTTGCCGCCAAGTCGTTTGCCGAGACCGTGCGTCTGAAATCAGTGAAAGGCACCTCGGAAGCCAACACTCTGACAATCAAAGGCGCCGACCGCGACCTCACGGTTATCTCCCCGGCATTCAAGGATGCCGACAAAGACGGTATCGTCATTATCGAGAACACCCCCTACGTCACCGTCCGCGACCTCTCGGTCAAGGCGGCCACAAATGAGTGGAAAGCCGGGATCTACGTCTGCAACGGCTCTCATGATGTCACCATCGACAATATCGTTGCCACAGCGCCCGAAATGACGAGCGGCTACAGCGGCACGTCGCTTGTGCGCACCGACGCCGGACAGGAATCAGGCTCGACCTGCGACAACTTCACTCTGAAGAACAGCTCGTTGACCGGCGGATATATCACAGTATATGTGGCCGGCGACTCCTATGTGGCCCGCAGCCGCCATCAGGGGGCCCGCATACTCAACAACATTGTCAAGAAGGCATATTCAAAATCACTGTATGCCGTTGACATCGACAACCTCGAAATGACGGGCAACACCGCCGACGATTTCGCTGTCGGAGGCTCCTATACCGCCATGCACATAAACCGCATCTATGGCGGCAAGATTCTCAACAACCGCATCGTAAACGCCAATGGCTCGAAGAGTTCCGTAGGCATCCAGATTAACAGGGGCTGCCACGACTTTACGATAGGCAACAACGAGGTCATAATAACCGATCAGAAACAGTATGGTTATGTCGTTCAGGTCAGCAACGACTGCCACGACCTTCTCTTCGCCCACAACACCCTGCGCAGCTCAGGCGCATCGGGATATGTGTTCGCAGCGACCGGCAGCTACGCTCCCGCCGGAATACGGCTGGTGAACAACATCTTCCAGCAGACCGGGGCATCGGCTACCGACAACGGAGCCGCCGCCATTTATCTTGCCAACGACGAAGACGTAAACGCCTACACCCTCAGCAACAATGCTATCGCCACCAATGCCCGCATGTTCAAGCGCAACTCTACCTGGGCCGCTGATCTCGACGAGATGAAAGCAATGTTCGCCGAAGACAGATTCACAGGCAACATCGCCGACAAGGCAAGCTTCCTCACCGACGGCGACAGCCACCTGACCGAGCCCGGCAACTTCCGCGCCGCTCTTCAGCTTCACAACGAAGATCTGGCGGCCGACAAGGCCGGCGTGCGCCGCAACATGACCATTCCGACCATGGGCGCCTACGAATATGTCGACATCGAGGCCGTGAAGCCCGAGATGGCTGCCGGATATCCGACCTTCTCCGCCATCGAAGACTATTCGTTCAGCGCGACGAGCCGCTGGAACGTGACCGGCAAGCTTTATGCCAAGGCCGTGGAGGCTTCAGAAGAGGCTCCCTCTATCGAGACACTTATGAGCGCGCCGGCCACCGACATAACAGCCGACACCGATGTTGTCAGCAAATTCACCGGGCTGAAAGACCAGACCGCCTATAAGGTCTACTACTTCGTCAACTCCGCCCTGAACGTTGAGAGCGACGTGATCGCCACAGCCGAAGTGACCACTCTGCGCCATATCGAGCCGCTCACGCTCGAGGTTGAAGGAGGCGCAACCAAAGCCGGTGAAGCCGTATTGCTGACTTCGATAGTAGCCGGCGGCGACGAACCCTACACCTACAAATGGGTCGACCAGATGCAGAACGAAGTCGCCTCAACGGCAACGGCCGAAGTATCGCCCGCCAACACACAGGCATACTGGCTGACAGTAACCTCGGCCGACGGACAGACAGCTACCGCCAAGACCCACGTCGACGTCACCGGCGAATTTGTTCCCGCCACCTTCGAGGACAACAAATTCAACGTCACACTCGCGCCCGAGAATGAAGACGACGCAATCTACTCAGGCTCGCTCGCCTTCAACGGCGCCACAATGTGGTACGGCTCTACAAGCTATTGGAACGGCTACACCTTCTCGAACGACGACAGCTCAGAGTTCACCGGTCTCGACGATCAGTATCGCTCGGCAGCAGGCGGCGGCCATCTTTCCGACGACTTCTGCGTGGCATTCCCTCAGGCCTACTCAATCGACGTCACCAACGACTCCGAAGGCTCGCTGATTCCGGGCATGTATGTCACCAACAGCGCCTATACATATTTCTCGATGACAAACGGCGACGCCTACGCCAAGAAGTTCGGCCAGGGCGACTGGTATCTGCTGACCGTCAAAGGAGTCAAAGCCGACGACACCGAGGAATCGATCGACTTCTATCTTGCCGACCTGCGCAGCGACAATGCCGACGAACATTATATTCTCGACACATGGCAGTGGATTGACCTCTCGAGCTTCGGGAAAGTCACCGCACTCAAATTCGAGCTCAGCAGTTCCGACACCGGCAACTGGGGCATGAACACCCCCGGATATTTCTGTATCGACGACCTCGGAGCCACCCTCGTGCGCAAAGCCGAAGCTGTTGAGATCGAAGAAGGCCAGACCATCGACCTTGCCGACTTCTTCGAGCACAATGCCGATAGCAACGCCTCAGAGAACTACTCCATCGTGCCCGCCGAAGGCGTCAGCCTCGAAGGAACAACCCTCAGCGTCGAAGCCTCGACAGTTGTCGACGCCCAGATGACCCAGGCCGGACAGAGTCAGTATATCGCTCTGACCGTCACCGTCGACGAGCGCCACGACGGACTCTCGACACTCACCGCCGCCGAAGGGGTTGTTGCCGTAGAGATCTACAGCCTCGACGGCGTGAAGATTGCCGGACAGCCCGTCGACAAGCCTGTCGACGTAGCCACCGGCGTCTACATCGTCCGCTACCTCAACGCCGACGGCGCCGCTGTCGACGTCCGCAAAATCGCAATACGTTAACTTCTTTTCATCTGCTCGAAGACAGGCCGTGTCGCGTTGACACGGCCTGTTTTTCATTATTCTGTTAAAAATGTCTATCTTTACGACATAATAACTATTCCAATGAAAAAATTTGCCGCTCTTCTATTCTTTGCGATGACATTCCAGATGTCATTCGCCGGCACAGACCTCTCTTCCGCAAAAGGCGTCTGGGCCAACAATAATGCCGAGGCTGTCATTACCGATTCGGTATGTATCTATTATGCAAAGATCGACAGCACTATGCAGGCCACATTTGAAATACCGTCTTCCAACATCTTTCACCGGACAACTTTCGCAAAAGACGGCACCGTGACGTTCTCGACATTCCAGAATCCTATGGAACTCGAGATTAAAGACGACAATCTCATCATCGGCGGAGAGCGGTTGAAAAAAGTCGAGGACATCGAAATTGTCGCTCCTTACGAAATGCCTGAATGCAACTACAAGTTAGACGTCGGAAGATGCCTTCAGGAATGGCAGTTGGGCGCTAAATACGGACTTCAGGGCGATAACCCATATTGTGAGATCAATACCAACCGCCACATGTTCGTGTATATGGTTAACCCATCAATGATATATATCCGTGCGGCGGCAGCCCGGAATAACAATAGCGGCACGTTATTCTTTCAGAACATCCGCATGATGAAAAACAATAACACCGGCGAATACACAATGAGCATTAAGCCGAACAATTTCAATCTCGCCAAAAACGATCTTGAGATTGACAATTCCAAGTTTGTTCCCGACAAATGCACATTCAGCCCTGATGGCGGAATCTATTGGTCGTTAATCTCGTTTAAGCCCGACGAAATTCTGCTGAACGGATGCGGCGAGACTTACCAGATCCAACGGCCGACAATAGATGCCCCGATTAACGAATGGTTCAGATATAAGCCTTACCACTGATCAGCGGATCTCTGCAACCAGCGCTTGACGGTGAATGAACTGTTTGAGTTGGTTAGCCTGTAAAAAAATGTCAGGTCGATGAATGATCAGGGAGGGGGTTATGCTTTGCGGGCGGTCAGTCGGTAACCGTCATATTGAAATCATAGATCTTGCCCTGATAGGATGTCATCTGGCCGACGAAGCCTGTGGAGGAAAGGGTGCCCGTGAAGGTTCCCGTAACCTGTCCCATGTCATTGTGCTCTTCGAGAATCAGCTTACCTGTTTTCGGATTGAAGTCGAGCACTTTAAGCTCAAGTCTGGCCGAAGGGCCCATCTTGTCGTAATAGTAAGAGCCCTGTTTCATTCCCTTGTCGAGAGTGATGTGGACAGCATATTTTCCGTCGAGCTTGCCCTGAATGTGATACGGGCCGTCGGAGAGTTTCCTACCGGCAGCACTTACCTCGTCGCCGTGTTCTTTGACATAAGCCTCATATTCATTTCCGACCGGGGTATAACCGGCCATGAATTCCTCGTTCGAAAGCTCTTTCATTGTGATCTTGCTGATCGAAGAGCCGGCGTATTCGGTGAACTCAACGGGAAATTTCACAGTTCCGTTAGCCGGTATATCTTTTCCCGTCTCAGTTCTGTAGCGTGTATCATCTTCAAGACTCATCATATGGACATCTTCCCAGGTGATGGTGTATTCATTGCCTTTGATAGGCCGGTCGGTTGTGTTCTTAAGAGTATAGTAACCGGCGCCTTCGTCCATCCTGAACATGATGTCTTTGGTAATCGTGAGGCCCAGATTGACAATCGCATTCTTGCGTTTGTCGGAATATCTGCTGTATATGTCCTCAGCCATTAGATCTACAATCGCCATCCTCTTAGCTTTTTCGGCATCGGTCAGATCACCGTTCAGCGCGCCTGTCTTTCTGGCAAACTGCTCCTTTTCTTTCGGATAAGCGAACAGGCCCCGGCTATCAAGAACCGTCATGCGTCCGTCGCCGTCCATCCTGACCGTAACAGCCACACCGTTTCCATAACTGACATTATAAACACCTTCCTTGTCGGTATCATCAACCCTGAGGCTGTCGGCGACAAAGGTGACGGCTATCGAATCTGCGTCCTCAATCTGAGGATAAACCATCTTCAGAGAGTCGATCTGACCGTCCTGAACCTTTCGCGCGAAATCGGCAGCGAAGTCGGTGACTTCTTTCTTATTGCCTGAGCAGGCGCATAGCAGAGCTGTTACGAGGGGCACCGTTATAAACAATCGTGTTTTCTTCATTATCTTATATAGTTTAAAGTTAAGTCGTAAGATTGGCGAAAAGCAACCCGTCGGATACATGGAGCCCACCGATAATTTAAATGCGTCACGGGGTATTATTTCCATTTTGAAATTGCGTCGGCCGCCCACTCTCATGGGATTCCTTATCGTCGCAAAAATAGTGAACCATCGTTAAATAAGCAAAAAAATCGCGGGTAAAAGGCCTAAGGCATTGCCGCCTTAGCGGGCCGTCTCGCCTGGCGCGAGCATAAGAAGGTGCCACCCGAAGAACAAACCGGCTGACTTTCGTCTGTCTGGCGCCCGCTGCCCGTCCTCGTCGAATTTCGGCGGGGATTTTTCATCTGGTAGCGAAATTTCTACCCGAAATATTTGTTACATATAGAAAAATTACTACCTTTGTAGTGTCAAACGATAACACTGAATATTAATGAAACGCTATAAGGTAAGAGAGGTAATCAAGATGCTCGAAGCTGACGGCTGGTATCTCGCGACAACCAAAGGCGACCATCGACAATTCAAACATCCAGTCAAGAAAGGGCGTGTCACAGTGAACAAAAAACCGTCTGACACACTTGAACAAGAGATTTTAAACAGTATTTTTAAACAGGCAGGCTGGCGTTAAACCTCCTGCATTAACATATTTCGTAATATGGCTAATATTATTAACGTAGAAATAAGCTGGTCTGAGAAAAACTTCTGCTGTGGCTGGGGCTATGAGGGAGTAGGGGCTATATTGTGCACTAATAAGACGCTGCCGGGCATAAAGCAGGATTTTGAAGAATCCCTCCGCTTCCATGTAGAATCTATGGTCGAGGACGGCGATCAGGTGCCCGAATGGCTGGCCTCCGGCGATTACGAGATCGTATATACCCTGTCGGCCTCCGCTCTTCTTCGCAACGCGGAATCCTTTACAACCATGGCTGCCATCAGCCGCGCAACAGGAATCAACCAAAAGCTGCTCAGCCACTATGCCAACGCTCTCAAGATCCCGCGTCCGGCCCAGCGCCAGCGTATAGTCGACGGCCTGCACATGATTGGCCGGCAATTCCTTGCGGTTCAATAGCTGTCGTTTGACAACCTTTCCGCAATGCTTTCAGTATCGTCGTCAAGCTCTATAAAGAAATTTCGAAGCTCGCCTGTATTCTTGGAACGACCAGAGAGAGCATTAAGGAAATGACAGCACAGACAATCCCGAATCGTCATCGCATAGTGCCGGAATCCGATTCTCATCGCCATCTCTCGGTTAAAATATCCCCGAAGAACAAAGCTTTGCCTACGATAGCGGATTGCCCAATGATTTACACTTTCTTGAAATGCACCCCGGCATGAGCTTCGATGAAGCCAAACGCCGCTTCATAGACGAGCAGAATGCCAAGCAAATCCGCACAGGGCTGAAACTACACAACCATTAACGCCACCGAGAGAAGCCGCGTCAACTATTGGTGGCGTTAATTCTTACAAACTATTGACCTCTCTATGTGGCAGATCTTATAACTCAATGATATTTGGATTATTGGGCGTTGAGAAGTTTTCATTCATTATCGCTCCATTTGAAAATGTCGTTGTCCCGATAGTTGTTATCCCATGCTGTTTGTGAATATGGCCAAACAGATGAATACGGGGATTTACATTCGTCGCTGCCAGCAATAATTCCTCTGAGCCATAGTTGATGTCATCGTCAAAGTCAAGGATTCCGAATGCAGGAGAGTGGGTAATGAGAATGTCAGTGTCTGTGGGGATATTGGCATAGTTACGACTTTGACGGTCGGTAATGCAATCACTCATAAACATTGGCACGCCGTAGAATTTAACGCCGTCAATCTCAATGCCTGAATTGCAAAGATTATGGACGTTACTATCCAAGCCGTCTATGTTGGCTCCATAGAGGCAATCGTCATGGTTTCCGCAGATGAATATCTTGTGGCGATATGGCAAGTCACAGAACCAATTTAGAAAGTCAATGGCTTCCTGTTCGGTGCCGAGCATGCAGAAGTCGCCAGAATGCACCACAACATCCGCGTCAGGCAACACCCGAAGCCGATGATGGCAGCTATGAGTATCCGAGAGATGGAGTATCCTCATAGCTGATAGAATTCCAATATTCTATCCGAAATTTTCTCTTTATATGTTTCGTTGTCATTTAGCATCTGCTGATATGTAATCGGAGTGCGAAGTACTTCAATGACAGGATTATACTCGGATTTAAACTGAGTCTTAATCTCAGACACAATTCTCTCGCCGTTGTTGCCTATTGCGTTTTCGTAGAGAAGTTTATAGTCATTAAATGCCTCGGCAGCCTCTGGCAAGATTTGGGACGGGTCAAACAGCACGGTGCCGTATATCAACCGGGGAGAAGACTGGTAAAGCGACAGATATTCTTTATAGACATCTTCGTAAGTTTCATCATTCGATTGTTGGGGACCATGAACAAGTCCGATAAGATGGCTGACAGATTGCTTAATTCCTTCAATATATTTTTCGCCTCCATTGGACTCAAGTACCAAAGAACCGTCGTCTGTTATCACGGACAGTCCTGCTGCCTCGAACACGCCTTTAAGGTTATTATAAAGGCTGCAATATCCCGAGCCGTACTTTTCTGACGACTTTCGGCCGTCGAGATATTCCGTAAATTTTGATTCAAGAAACAGCAGTGTCCCGTCTGTGGCTTTCAAAACCACATCCACACATGAAGGGTAACCGATTACCTTATTGCGCACTTCAAACAACGTCTGTGTGAAGATGTAGTTCCGTTTGTTTAAGTTGAGATGGAGGCTTATGTCATCGGATTTGTTGTTGAAAAGTTTATAGAATACCAATAACGACAGTAACGAGGATGAAATTACCGAATTAATTTTGGCAATCTCATTTCCCACCCCGTTGGTCACAATTCGAAAAGCCTGTTCAAACTTCTCATAATCGGCTCCGACATCGAAACGCTCGGAAAATAGTGATGAAATATAATTCTCGTTAAAGAGCAGAAGAGAGTGTGATTTTGACTCAAATGTCTTAAATCCGGAATTAGAAACTAGTTCCTTGGCCAAGGCCCTCGATATTTTGGATTCTTTCATACCTTAAATTTCTTATATGATTACAAATTTAGTTACTATTTACCATTCTCACAAAACAGTTTGCGATAATTGTCAATACCGAGGATTGATTTTAGATTTTCCTCGGTGATGAAGTCGCCTGTATCTCCAGCATATGTATTCCAGCGACTGGTCACAGATGCAATTTTATTTTCCCGAGTTATTTCGACTGCAATAAGGGAGTAGCCGTACTTGTCATGTGGAAAGCCCATGCCGGGCATACAAGGAACGTCCCACCACTCGCCATTGCCACAGAAGTAGAATCGATTGCCATTTGAGGTGTTCTCCTTGAATGAATCTTCAGAAATTACAATACTCCATGAAACCATATCAAGATATGAATGAGCATCCTCAAAGTTTTTGATTTCATCAACACAATAGTCAAAGTTGATCTCTCCTTCTTCTATGGGAGCGACCGGCGACATTCCGATTATCTGACATACCGTATCAGGATCGGCTTCGTTGAATACGTTATCGAAGAAGTCAAATCCGGGTGCCTGGTCGAGATCCTTCAGGATCAAGCGGACGCGACTCACATCATCGGGATTGTTTATGTCAATCAATCCTTTCATGTTCCACAAAAATATCCCTACAGCAAACTTGGCAAGACGCGAATCAAGCTCCGGGAACAGTTCGACGTAATGGTCTACTTGGTCGCCAGCGCAAAATTCATCCAGCCACCACGTCATGTGTTTTCGATATTTCTCTTGCATGTCTTTTTATAGCGTAGCTTTAACTTCTCCACGTTCCCCACAGATATAGGTGATTGAGCCATGTTGAATAGTTACTGTATTAGTAGTGTAACCCAACAGGATCCCAACTCGGTTCCAGATATAGCCTCCGTTCGGACCATATACATACACAGTTGAACCTTTTTGTTCAGCATAACCTATCATAGTCGGATACACTGTTTTCGTGTCGTGCGCAACTTTTAAGTAGAATAATTAATTACACTTTATAATAGTGATTCATTTCCCAAATAGACACAATATGTTATCTATTTCTCTCACGGAAAGATATAATTCTCATTCAGATTAATTGAAGAAACATCTACCATATGCTAAGGCAGCCTAATCATCTGACATAGAAAACACGCTGTGTCAATCCTCTGTTTCCAATAATCAAGTAATGCCTGTCTATTTAACCGAACCCACATTTGCAACTGAATAAGGACACTTGTCGAGACTTTAAGATAATCATTGTCATCAGATAAGAATCGTTGGTCATCTATGGCAATCGCAAACGATATGCCATCCGCCTCTGCTTTTACTTGTGGAATTCGGTCGGAGTCCTCACAACTGATCCACAAGGGAGCATCCACTCCGGTATGTATTGGATTTATGCGATCTATCAAATATGCATCTTCAAGAGACATTGTATTTGTTTTTAGACAAACCGTATGTCAGTTATATTTTCAAATTTGTTTGGCAGGATTTACTATGTATATGTACCGACAAAGTTCTTCGAAAGACATCCCGTTGAAATTGGAATCGATATATTCTCTGCGTGAGTCTCCCATAAGGCAAACCAACAAGCGATAAGCTTTCTTACCTTCTAGCATATCGCCCATCGAAATTTCGCCGGATTCCACCCAGCGCATTAGCCCTTCGCCATAGGCTTGGACTTGTTCTAAAGTCAATTTCTTCATATCTGTATTTACTGTTCGTATACTATACAATACGAAGAAACAATTCAACCAAATGTTAATGGAAGTGAATTTAATGCCATTTCTTGATATTTTACAATCATCAAATACAGCATTATTACAGTGATACAGATAGTTGTGATTTTGCAATATTTAATATATAATTGCGGTGGCCCTGTGAAATTTTGGCTAATGTCACCACATTTGGCTCGATCAATCCTCGTCGAGCTAAAGGTTTTACCGCCCGATCATGATTAAAGTCTGTTAAAGATTGGGGCTATGTGGCGGTGATGTTGGGTCGAATGATGCTGAATGAATTTGAATGGGAATGATTTACACTCTGATTATCAATAGACTAGATAATCATGAGAAAAGATATACGCCTGCACCAACACGTATAACGCCAATATTGCAGTGTATTAGCGTGGGCGTGGTGACCCACTTTTGGGGGTCTACCGACGGGGCGTGTGTAAACCGTTGATAATCGTCTATTTACGACAAAACTCCGACTTTCGTCGGAGTTGTCTAGTGGTGCCAACGGGATTCGAACCAGTGACACACGGATTTTCAGTCCGATGCTCTACCAACTGAGCTATGGCACCTTGCTTCAGGAGGGCGTCCCCCTTTTTGCGTTGCAAAGGTAGAAAGATATTTTTAATTGTGCAAACTATTTCGCATTTTTTTCAATTTTTCGTGATCAGTGATTGGTCAGCAGCGGGCGGAAGCCGAGCTTTGAGAGGCGCAGATTGAAGTCATATCTGTCTGATCGTTTGATAAGTATGAAGTAATTTTCGGCGAGATTGACAATCTTGCGAATCTCGGGATCATTGATGATAGCGTCGATTAAGAGTTTGTCGTCGGGATTGAGACGGATTATGTCGTAGTCCATTGACAACACTCCCGAAATCTCAGGAATGCGTTGGCGCAGTTCGGAGTAAAAGCCCTGCCACACGGGGCTGAGTTTGTCGCGCGGGCCTGTCACATATTTCTCGAACTGACCGATAATATATTGGAGCGCTTCGACATTTCTTTCTTTATGTATAACCTTGGCGGCTTCGAGAACATAGCGCCGGCCACCTATGTTTCTGCCTAACCTTTCAAGAAATACGAGATAGGGATTGTTGTCCGACAGATTGTTTATTATCAGATGGTCAGGGTCGATCTCAAACAAACTGTCGTCGACGCGCGAGTCGGGCAACTCGACATCATCCGTGACGCCGAAAACATAACGCCCTATATCCGTCAGGCGGAAACGCCTGACGCCGTCGGCGAAAGAATATGCCGGCGCCGTATGATCGTAAGCGATATCGACAATGCCGCAGGCTGCCAGAAGCATGAGCATACCGCGATGGAAGGGTATAACATAGCTGCGGTGAAGGTCTGTGAAATCGACATACGAGTCGGTCAGCTTGCTTTTAAGTTTTGTCGGCGAGAATTTGTCAATAGTTCCGAGAAGCTGCTGCGGGCCATATTGGCTCAGACAATCGTCGATGAGCCTGTCAACCGAAAGCCATCCCGTCGATTTGGCGCGTTTCCGCATCTGAGCCATGAAAACCGACACCATCGCTTTGACAGGTTTAGACTCGGTGGTCGTCGACAATCCTCTGAGATGCGGCACAAACGGCCCTATGACCTGTTGATCGACGATATACGCCATATTGTCGGGCACGGCGCGCAGAAAACCTTTAACCGTCTCTAACGAAGAGGCCGGCGCAAAACCTATGAGATTGGCCAACAGCAACAGGCGCCACTGGGCGGCCTCCCTGTCGTCCGACTCAAAAAAGGGCCTGCAAATCAGGCTGCGGCTGATTTTATTTATTGACGAAGCTGTCACTCTGGCCGCACCGCGATCGGCCGCGCCGGTCTCGAACATCGTTTTCAGCGCCACAAAAACCGAAGCAAGATCTTCTGATCCCGAAAAGACAGTCATTTCTTCGGGCATCGATTCGAACGGTTCATCGGCTACAAGACGTCCTTTCAGATCCAGAATCGACCAGAACCATTCTTTTGTAGGCACAACATAAACTTTATAGCGGGTCGACCAACTGCCTCCCCACGAACTGACAGTAACGCTCGACATGTAGGAAAACAACTGTGCGGCCGTGCCATAGAAATCGAGCATTCCAAAATTGACGTTCAGCGCATTCATCGACATTGCCTTGTTTACAGCTTCGGCTTCGATGGCGGCATTGCCGGCGAAAGCGTCGACCAATTCTCTTGAGCCCGGGAGCCTGCGAAGCAATATCTTACGGCCTTCGTTGCTATAGACAAACACGTTGACAAAGCGGCGCAGCGATTCTACCGAGAATTTTTCGACCGTCGGGCTATTCAATATCAGCTCGAACTCGGTCGTCGACCGGCCTTCGGCTTCAATAAATATAACCCTGGAGTCTTTAACCGCCGATTTTATAAATTTTGTCATGCCTACGACTGCTGGCTTAAGGCGCCGCCGCCGTTCGAAACGGTTGTCGATAGCGTTGATCAAATCGAGATTGCAGTGTATTTCGAGCGTAGTTTCCATGAGAACTTAGCTGAGAAGGTATCTGATATCATCGTCGGTAAGATGTTTCGAGGCCGAGTCGCTTGAGATAATGTCGTCGACAAGAAGTGCTTTCTTTTCCTGGAGCTCGCGCATCTTCTCTTCGATAGTGCCTTTGACAAGCATCGAGTAGGCCATCACTTTCGACGTCTGGCCGATTCGGTGTAGCCTGTTCTTGGCCTGAGCCTCGGCGGCAGTATTCCACCAGGGTTCGAAGATAAAGGCCGTGTCGGCAACGACAAGGTTAAGGCCCGTTCCACCGGTTTTTATTGTCATCAGCATGACATTGCAGTCGCGGTTCGACGTAAACTCTCTGACGACCCGACCCCGGTCGGCCGTAGCGCCTGTCATAGTGACAGAGCGTATTCCGCGGCGCCGTAGCTCTTCTTCGGCGAGCCTGATACCCGCGAGGAAATTGAAGAAGACCACTACCTTACGCCCGGATGCGACTACGTCGGCGACATTGCCGACAAGCATTTCGAGTTTTTTAGATTTCACCCGGCCGTCGGTAACTTTTTCAGGCACTGAGGCAAGCTGCCGGAGTTCCGTTATGGCCTGAAGCATCACGAAACGGGCCTTGGCGCTGTCGGAGCCATTGGAGGCCATGTCGACGAGCGCGGCGAGTTCGCGGCGCCGGCGTTCATAGGCGCGGACATGATCTTCCTCCATCTCAACCCACAGCGTCTGCTCGACCATCGGAGGCAGATCCTTGACGACATTGGCTTTCAGGCGCCTCAGAATAAAGGGGAAGACTTTGCGGCGCAGAGCGGCCGAAGCCTCGGCATCGCCCCCGCGCTCTATTGGTGCGGCATAGGTCTCGGCAAAGTTCTCGGCCGAGCCGAACATGGCCGGATTGAGGAAGCGGAACAGCGAATAAAGCTCCATGAGATTATTCTCGATCGGTGTGCCCGAGATAGCGAATCTGTGGTCGGATTTCAGCAGCTGAACAGCCTGCGAAATCTGCGCCCCGACATTTTTGACACTCTGGCTTTCGTCGAGCCACACACTCTCCCACTCAACGTCTTTGAACTTCTCGATATCGTTACGCACAAGCGCGTAAGTCGTCAGCACAACCTGATGACTGCGTGCCTCGTCGAACTCGCGGGCATTGCCATAATAAATGTAATAATCGAGCTGAGGCGCGAACTTCTTAAGCTCGCTCTCCCAGTTGAACACGAGCGACCGGGGCATTACTATCAGCGACGGCAATTTGGCCTCGGGATAGACGTCGGCCAGAACAGCAATTGTCTGAATTGTCTTTCCGAGACCCATGTCGTCGGCCAGGCAGCCTCCGATTTTGTTCTGCCAGAGATATTTCAGCCATTTCACTCCATCGGCCTGATAGGGGCGCAGCGTTCCGTTGAGGCGCGGCGTCTCAAGCTTCTGATCTTTGAGTTTGTTGAAGCCCTCGTAGAGCTGGCGATGGCGTTTCCAGACTGCCCCTTCGACCTTTCCGTCGAGAAGTTTCTCAATCTCGGGAAGATCGAAAAACGAGACTTTCACATGGCCTTTGCTGTCGGGCTTACGCGAGAAAATTCGCTTCAGACGCGCTATATAGTTACTGTCGAGCAAAGCGCGGGAGCCGTCGCCGAGTTCGACATAGCGGTTTTTATTGTAACGGCGCAGAAGGTCGGCCAGCGAAATCTTCTCTTCTCCGACCTCTACGATGGCATCTCCCTCAAGAAAATCAATTCCGCTGCCAAGCTTCAGGTTCAGTTTTGGCCTTACCGGAGTGACATTGTATTCGCGCAACTTCTCGGAACCTATAAGCCTGTATTTGTCGAGCAGAGCCGGCAATCTGTCGAACAGGAAGCGGGCGGCAGCCTCTTCCTGAACGATAAAGAGATTGCCGTCGTTATAGATTTCTGATTTCTGAGCTCTTGAGCGCGAAACTGAGTAGAGGTCTTCAAGCAGACTATGCGCGGGATTATCGTCGGATACCTTCAGCGGATGAATGTCGATAATTTTACTCTCTGAATCGACCTCAGCCACGTAATGCAACTCGAAATCAGCCGAAAACTTCGGGTCGAGTCCTTCCACAGAGTTTACGGCACGCATATAAAGAGCTTTGTCGGCATCAACTTTGTCGAATATGATGGTAGGACGAAGCTCGCGCGGTGTCCTCCGCCGCTTTATCTGCATGTCAGCTATCGAGATCTCGATATCGGGATTCATACTGACCAGAATACTGAGATATTCGGCCAGCGACTCCATGTCGAAATCTGTCAGCAACGCGTTCATATCGGCGGCCGGACAATCTATGCCCCCGTTTATAGGACGTATTACTCCGTCGCCGCATATAACAAAAGAGTCACCGGCCATTGAAGAGACGCCATATTTTCCGGCTATCAACTCCGCCCGGCAGCGCCGTAGGGTGTCGTCACTCACAATCTCGACACCGACATCAACCCCTTCGCGGTCGAAAACGACCTTGTTGCCCGATCCGTCGACAACATTGCCTGCCATCGACAGCATATAGACCAGTTCGGGATGCTCATCGACAGAAAGCTCCTGAGCCGACGCTTCCGCATCATCCCAACCGACGCTCCAGCCCGACGGCTTACGGGCGAAAGCGCGCAGAATGTCGGCGGTAACACCGCTGTATGACGATGCGTCGGGAACAGATCTCAACAGCTTGCCGGTCGCGGCATCGACAACCCCGACAGACATTCCGCCATCGTGCTTTTTACGAAGACGGAACAAAACGGCTTTCGGCCGACCTTTCGGCGAAAAAGAGCTGCGGCCCGCTTTTCGGAGCGAAGAAAGAAAATCAGAGTCCATAATCTACAAAGATACAAAAAAGGCGGAATCGCCCGACAATATAACACTCAAAAAAACTGAATTCGGTCTTCCATCCAATAAAAACAAACGAGCCCCGACCGACGGCCGGGGCTCGCTATTTCAGTTCTGGAATCTATTATTCGGCGAAGAGCACGATACGGTTCCAGTTGTTGACATCGAAGGGCTGTACGTCGCTACCATACTGCTCGGTGGTGAGGCGGCTGGCGTCGATACCGTAGTCGTTGACGAGAATGTCTTTGACGGTCTGGGCGCGACGCTCAGAAAGCTTCATGTTGTAAGCGGCAGTTCCGGTGTCACGGTCAGCATAACCGCGGATGTAAACCTTTGCATTGGGGTTAGACTTCATCCACTGTGCAACGTTGTAGACGTTGACCATCTCCTGATCGCTTACGCGGGCAGAATTGATCTTGAAGCGCACGCAGCTGAGCATGGGAGCCGGAGCCTTCTCTTCAACAGCGGGAACTTCGGGGCACGGAAGCTGAGCCTCGCAAGCGGCCAGAGCGGCAGCGGTAGTTGCCAGAGCACCGCGGAGGTCGTTGACCTGATTGTTGAGGGCGTTGATGTAGCCGATGTATTCACAGGGGTTGTAGCTGGTGAATTCGCGGCCACCGATGTTGAAGTTGAAACCGCCGACAGCAACAGCGTTGATATCGAGAGGACGGTTAACTACGTTGCGGTTCCATTCGTCGCTGTAGAATACATAGCGGCCTTCGGCGAAGAAGTCGACATACTTGCAGAGACGGAAGCGGAGCTGGATACCGGCGGTGACGGGGAGAGTCCACACATTGGTCTTCTCGTTGCCGTGACGGTCGAAGCAGTTGGTGTAGCCGCTGTAGTCCCAGCTGAAGTTACCGCCGAAACCTACGAAGGGAATGATCGAGAATACGCGGGTCTTGCTGTAGCCGCAGATGCTGTTGAGCATATCCCACATGATTTCGGCATTGAGGCTGACGTTCTGAGCCTTGCCCCATCCTTCGCTATCCCAGTGGATGGCGCCGTAGGTGGCGTTCATGCGGAAGCCGAAATAGGGGCTCCACCAGTGGCCGAAGCCGAGGTTATAGATCGCAGTGATCTGGTGATGCCAGTCGCCTTTGAAGCGGGTGTCTTCAACGAAGGGAAGCTGTGCGCCGGCACCGACTTCGATGAACCAGTTTTTACGCCAGGAGTGGTTGTAATTGTCTTTGCACTCGACGTTGGTAACGTCAATATTGACGCTTTCGTCGACAACGACTGTCTCCTGAGCCTGAGCGTCGTTTGCTGCCAGCAGCATACCGCCGCAGGCTGCAAGAAGAAGTAGATTCTTTTTCATTCTCGCGTTTTTATATTTCTGATAAATAGTTTACTAACTTCCTTTTATGAGTTTCGGTGTGTTAGACGTAACCTGTTTTTATGTTTTTATAACATTAATGCAGTTCGAATAGTTCAAAACTCGGTGCAAAAATAGCGTAATTATCTATCTTTAACAAATTTTTTGCAAACTATTTTACATATTCAGACAGATAAAGCGGGGCACGACAGTTTATTTCACAGCAATCTTTACTGTGTGGGTTGCGCCAGACAGAATGTATATTCCAGGAGCGAGCATAGAGCGGTCAAACTCTTCGTGTCCGGCAATGAAGTCTGCGACCTCGACGCCTGAAATACTGACAACGGATATGCGCTCGCCGTCGGCGAACCGGTCAGCCTCGACGGCGTTGATTCCGGCATCAGGAGAAGAGGAGACCTTCACAGCGTCAAGAGCCATGGCATTGCCCATATATCCGGCAAACCGAAATCCCAGTCTCACCTTCTTACCCGAGTAGGCTCCAAGATCCACCTCATTGTCGCGGAAATCGCGGCTATAATATTTGCTCATAAGCTCGTCGAGCGTATATCCCTGCCAGAGGTCAAACACGTCATAGACCTCGTCCCAGTCGTCGGCACCGTCGGCTCTGACCATAACCTTGAGCGTTGTTGCCGGCACCCGTTCACTGAAATCGAGAGGATCGGAGGTAAAATCGAGATATTCGTTAGAACAATTGTAGAGAAACATCGGCACGTAGCTGAGTCCGAATGTCAGCTGCGGATCCGACCCGAGTTCTATCGACGGCGTGATAAGCCATTCATCCTGACTGAGCTCGACGCGCTTGCCATCGCCATCGGTATAGCTTGCCTGATAAATCAGAGCAACCTTGTCGCCGTCGATCGGTTTCGGAAAATCGTCGGGTGCAGGAGCAACACGCCAGCTGAACACCCCATCTTTAAGCGTGGCCATCTCGGGGGTGGAATTGATGACTTCCCAGCCGGCGGGAAAAGCGTCGGCCGAACTGAAATTCTCATAAAGCACTATTGCGGATTCCTGCGCACTGATATTGGCCACGACTGCCGACATTGCGGCAACAAAGAGTAAATGTTTCTTCATAAATCAAGATTTAGTTCCGCACAAATATACTACAATTTGCGAACGCACAGCAATATTATGAAGAAATTTTAAGTCGGGTCAGCGTTTGCGGCGGCTGTTTTTCGGAGGGCGCCGGTCGGCCGGCTGCCTGCTCGCGGCGCGGCCGCGCGGGACTCCCCCGGGGAACAGCTTTCTGGCCAGGTCGGGACGGTGGAGCCGGTGCAGCGAGTCGGCAAGATCGGCCCGACAGGCAGGATCATACCAAAAGAAATATTTGCGCTGAGCCTGCTTCTCGGCGTCGGTACGCGCCGTAAACACCGGTTCAAGCGTGTAGGGATGATATCCGGTATAGTAAATCTCTGTCGACAGCGTCATCGGCGTTGGAGTAAAATCCTGAACCTGTTCGAGCTTAAGCCCCATATCTTTGGTCATAACGGCGAGTTCGGCCATGTCGGCCTCGTGGCAACCGGGATGCGACGATATGAAATACGGGATTATCTGCTGGCGCAATCCGGCTTGCTCGTTGACATCATCGAAGATCTCCTTAAAACGCCTGAAGAGTTCGAAACGGGGCTTACGCATGATGTTGACGACAGAGTCGGAAGTATGTTCCGGCGCTACTTTCAGGCGTCCCGAGACGTGACGCTCTATGAGTTCGCGGTTATAACGCCGGTTGTTCGCGTCGGTTCGGGCATCGCCGGTCGGAGCCATGGAAAGATCATAGCGGACTCCGCTGCCGATAAACGACTTCTTTATGCCCGGAAGGGCATCGACGGCGTGATATAGGTCGAGCAACGGCCCGTGGTCGCTGTTAAGATTCGGACACGGTTTGGGATGGAGACAACTCGGGCGCATACATTTGGCGCACACCGACAGGTCTTTGCCGTGCATCCCGTACATATTTGCCGACGGCCCTCCGAGGTCGCTGAGATAGCCCTTGAAACCGGGCATGGCGGCAACCTGTTTCACCTCGCGCAAGATGCTCTGCCGAGAGCGCGATGCGATATGCTTTCCCTGATGGGCCGAGATAGTGCAGAACGCACAGCCGCCGAAACATCCGCGATGGATATTGACCGAGAATTTTATCATCTCGTAGGCCGGAATAGTCTTTCCCCGATAGCGTAGATGGGGGAGGCGGGTGTAGGGCAAATCGAACGACGCATCGATCTCAGCGGTTGTCATCGCCGGATGCATCGGGTTGACACATACGGCCATATCGTCGTAGGCCTGCCAGAGCGCCACACCGCCGTCGAGGCGGTTGCTCTGCTGCTCGATATGCCTGAAATTGGCTGCCTGCGCTTTTTTATCGCGCAGACAGCGGCGCCAGCTGTTTAGAACGATGGCATCGGGGGCGTCAGCAGCGGGCACTTCATCGAGGCGCCGACGGACAACCGTCTGCCTCACATCGGCCATCGCAGCCACCGGCTCACCGGCTTCAAGACGGCGGGCGATCTCGACGACAGGCTGCTCGCCCATTCCGTAGACAATCATATCGGCCGGAGAATCGAGCAGAATCGACGGGCGCAGACGATCCTGCCAGTAGTCGTAGTGGCTCAGCCGCCTCATCGACGGCTCGATACCGCCGAGAATCACCGGAACGTCGGGATAGAGCTCTTTCAGGATTTTCGAATAGACGACCGACGGATAGTCGGGACGCATACCGTGGCGTCCGCCGGGCGTATATGCATCGTCGTGGCGCAGACGTCGTGCGGCCGTGTAGTGGTTGACCATCGAGTCCATCGCGCCGGGCGACACTCCGAAAAAGAGGCGCGGGCGTCCGAGTTTACGGAAATCGCGCAGATCATCGCGCCAGTTCGGCTGCGGCACAATGGCAACCTTCAGGCCGGCTGCCTGAAGAGTCCGGCCGATAACGGCAGCCCCGAAGGCCGGATGATCGACATAGGCGTCGCCGCTGAAAATGATAACATCGAGGGTATCCCATCCCAGCGCTTCGACCTCTTTGACCGAGGTCGGCAGAAAATCTGTCGTATTTGTCATCAGCCTTTCTTTTTTTCTTTATTGGCGAGCATAATCTCGAGTTCCTCGATTTCGTCGCGCAGGCGGGCCGCCTCGATAAATTCCATCCGTTTGGCAGCCTGCACCATCTGATCGCGCGAACGTTCGATCGTGCGGCGGATTTCGTCGGCATTCATATAGCCGACGACAGGGTCGGCCGCCACTGAAGTGCCGACGCCATATTCTGTGGCGTAGGGAACCGACTCGGGTTTCGCCTTACGGCGCGTGGCCTGCCCGGCATCCCGGCTGTCGCGCCTTTTGTCGGAAGCCTCGTCAAGTCCGACAAGGGCGTTGCGAGCTTTAACGATAGCTGTCGGCGTAATGCCGTTCTTTTCGTTGTAGGCGAGCTGTATTGCGCGGCGTCGCTCCGTTTCGTCGATGGTCTGGCGCATAGAATCAGTGACATTGTCGGCATACATTATCACCATGCCGTTCAGATTGCGCGCTGCGCGCCCAACGGTCTGAGTCAGTGAGCGGTGGCTGCGCAGGAAGCCCTCCTTGTCGGCGTCGAGAATCGCCACAAGCGACACCTCCGGGAGGTCGAGACCCTCGCGCAGCAGGTTCACGCCGACAAGCACGTCGTATTTGCCGGCACGCAGATCGTCGAGAATGGCGATGCGGTCGAGCGCCTTGACATCGCTGTGGATATAAGCGGCCGAAATATTCAGTTTGGCCAGATAAGCGTTGAGCTCTTCGGCCATACGTTTTGTCAGGGTTGTCACGAGCACACGCTCGTCAGCCTCGATTCGTTTGTGGATTTCCTCGAGAAGGTCGTCGATCTGATTGAACGCCGGGCGCACTTCGATAACGGGGTCGAGAAGTCCGGTCGGACGTATTATCTGTTCAACGATGACGCCTTCGCTCTGTTCAAGCTCGTAGTCGGCGGGAGTTGCCGACACATATAGCTTCTGACCCGTAAGATTCTCCCATTCCTCGAATTTCAGCGGACGGTTGTCGAGAGCGGCCGGAAGCCGGAAGCCGTATTCGACGAGATTGACCTTTCGCGAGAGGTCGCCGCCATACATTCCGCGGATCTGCGGAACAGTGACGTGACTCTCGTCGATAATCGTCAGGAAATCGTCGGGAAAATAGTCGAGCAGGCAGAACGGGCGCATACCGGGGCGGCGTCCGTCGAAATAGCGGCTGTAGTTCTCGATACCCGAGCAGTGGCCGACTTCGCGAATCATCTCGATGTCGTAGGTGACGCGCTCGGTCAGTCGCTTGGCCTCAAGCTCTTTGCCTTCCTCTCGGAAAAAGCGGGCCTGATCGCCGAGGTCGAGTTCGATCTGGCCTAAAGCCTGAGCGGCACGCGTTGCCGACGTGACAAACAGATTGGCCGGATAGATCTTGAATTCGTCGAAAGAACCGAGAGTCACACCGTCTTCGGGCGTCACGGTCGTTATCGACTCTATTTCGTCGCCCCAGAAGACGACCCGCAGCGTTATTTCCTCATAGGCCAGACGAATGTCGACCGTATCGCCCTTGACCCGGAATGTTCCGCGCGACGGCGCGAGTTCGTTGCGGCTGTATAGAGCATCGACAAGCTGACGCAGGAAATGGTTGCGCACGATTTTCTGTCCCGTCCGGATTGTCAGCACATTGGCATTAAAATCCTCGGGATTGCCCATGCCGTAGATACACGACACCGACGACACGACAATGACATCGCGACGTCCCGACAGCAGCGCAGACGTCGTCGCGAGGCGAAGTTTGTCGATCTCATCGTTGATCATCAGATCTTTCTCGATATACTTGTCGACAGTGGGGATATAGGCCTCGGGCTGGTAATAGTCGTAATACGACACAAAATACTGCACCGAATTCTCGGGAAAAAAATTCTTGAACTCGCTGTAAAGCTGTGCGGCGAGTGTCTTGTTATGGCTCAGGATGAGCGTCGGACGGTTGACACGCTCGATAACATTGGCCATAGTGAAAGTTTTGCCTGAGCCGGTGACGCCAAGGAGGGTCTGAGCCGGAACGCCGCTATTGACGCCTGCCACAAGCTTGTCGATAGCCTGCGGCTGGTCGCCTGTAGGATTATATGAGGAGTGGAGCTTGAAATTCATAACTTGCAAAGTTACTAAAAATACCCGACATATACAACCAACCGTTTCATGCCCGCGCCGCGATTTTGCCGTCAGGGTAATAATTCATAACTTTGCACTTACCACTAACAGAAAGCTACCATGAAAAACATCATCATCACTACAATTCTGATTCTATCGGCATTTGCCGCCGGCGCCAGGACAGTGCAGACGGGCGTTGTCCGTGAATATAAAGGGAAAGCGAAGAAGACGGCATTGGCTGGTGTCGAGCTGCAGGTCTACCCGGCCCAGAGCACAGCATCTGACCGCAACGGAAATTTCCGGCTCGAGTTCCTGACGCTGAAACCCGGAGAAAGAATCAACGTGCGCCGAATCGAGAAGGAAGGCTACGAGATCTTCAACAAAGACGCCCTTGAGCAGTGGAACCTCAACCCGACGGCACCTTTCATGATTGTCATGTGTCGCTCGAATATGTTCAAACAGCTAAAAGACACGTATTATAAGAACTCGGGCGAACGCTACGCCCGACAGTATCGAAAGGCCCAGGACGAGCTGAAACGTCTGAAAGAGCAAAACAAAATTCAGCAGAAAGAATATATCGAGCGGCTCGAGCAGCTCGAACAGGAATACGGGCGCCAGCTCGAGAACCTCGACAACTACGTCGATCGGTTCGCCCGAATCGACCTGTCGGAGATCTCACCCGTCGAGCAGGAGATAATCGAGCTCGTGCAGGCCGGAAAGATCGACGAGGCCATCGCGAAATATGAAGAGCTCAACGCCAAAGAGAAACTGCTCGACGGCATCAGCAAGCGCAAGGAGGTCGGTGAAGCCATCTCAACCCTCACAGAAGTTGACCGCAACCTCGCCGCCGACAACGATACTCTCTACGCCGTAGTAGAACGCCAGATCCAGACACTTCAGCTCGGAGGCGCCGATAACAACGTGAAAATCAGGCAGCTCTACTGCGACATCGCCGACGCCGACACCACCAACATCGGCTGGCTCATCGACACCGGGAACTTCCTCTACGAGTATGCAGCCGACCATCAGGCCGCTTTAGGATATTTCCACAAGGCACTGGCGAGCGCCGAGGCACAGCATGGCCCTCGGAGCGAAGAGACATCGAAAGTGATGAACAATCTTGGCGTTGTATACAACAACCTCGGCGAGTTCAGCAAGGCTCTCGACTATCTTCAGCAGGCACTCGACATACGCCTCGCTGTTCTCGGCGAAGAAAACAACCTGACAGCAACAACCTATCAGAATCTCGGCAACGCATATCTTGACGCGGGCGACACAGCCAAGGCTATGGAATATTTCCATAAAGCGCTCGACATCAATCTAAAAGTGCTCGATCCCGACGCGCCTGAAATTGCGATCAGCTATAACGATATCGGCAACGCATGGTGTGGGCTGGGCGACTATGCAAAAGGACTCGAATATTTCGAGAATGCGCTTGAAATTCAGAAGAAAAATTATGGCGACGGGCATCTACACGTTGCTGCGACCATCAATAATATCGGTTATCTGCAGAGCATACTGGGCAACTATCAGGACGCGCTTGAGTGCCATCAGAAAGCTCTTTCCATCCAGGAAAAGATTATCGGTCCTGACCATCCCGACATAGCCATATCGAACAACAACATCGGTTCGGCATATTACCACATCGGCGACCTCGCCAAAGCTCGTGATTATTTCAGCAAGGCACTCGACATCAGGATAAAAGCTTTTGGAGAACGGCATCCCTCAGTCGGGGAGTCATACAACAATGTCGGACTTACGCTGACCGATATGGGCGACTTCGAATCAGCACGTAAATATCTCGAGAAAGGGCTGGAAATCAAAGAGGCTGTCTATGACGGAGACAACGAGGCCATAGCAATATCATATATAAACCTCGCCGAGCTTTATTCTGACCTCGGCGATTTCAGAAAAGCCCTCGAATATCATCGGAAAGTACTGGAAATCAACGAGCGGATATTCGGCCCCGAACATCCGCAGGTAGCCCTATCTTATCACAATATCGGCACAGCCTACAGTGACCTCGGCGAATCGCAGAATGCACTCGAATATCTCCAGAAAGCGCTCGATATAAGAATAAAGATCCTCGGGGCCGACCATCCTTACGTAGCCTCGGGCTACAACAATATCGGCACGGTCTACAATGATCTCGGCGACTACGACAAGGCGCTGGAATATTTCCACAAGTCCATTGAAACCGGCCGCAGAACTTTCGATGAGGATAACATTGACTTCGCCCAGACGTATAACAACATCGGCGTGGCTCTGACCAAACAGGGAAAAGATGCCGAGGCTCTCGAATATAAGCGCAAGGCACTTGCCATCAGAGAAAAAATCTTAGGTGCTGACCATCCCGGCTCCCGCGCATCATATTTCTCGATAGCGCTCTCGCTGATAAAACTCGCCGCAGCCGACCCGGCTTATCAGGCGCAACTCGACGAGTTTATGACCGACAAGGTGTGGACTATGGCCGTGGCTGCCGCCGACGGCGCGGCAGCCTCCAAAGGCCTGACTGGCGAATATGTGGTCTTTGCGCTTAACGACTGGCGATTCGGCGACCACGATTTCTACGGAGCTGCCATGGGATCGGTGGGCAAGCCGAAAGAATTCGCAATGTATCGCGATGGTAATACCGAGGCTTACCGTTTCGACGACGACCGCCTCGGCATGGAAATGCTTCTCATAAAGGTGACGCCCGAAGAGAAAGCGCGGCTCAAACGCGCCTTCGAAGAATGGCAGAAAAATAATTCCGTCAAATGAAAGAAGAGAATCAGCCCTACAGCCTCTATGCGTTCATAAGCTACAGCCACCGCGACATGGCGGTAGCGAAATGGCTTCAGAAACGGCTTGAGCGGTTCAGACTGCCAACCGAAATCCACAACGATATCGAAGAAGGCAGCAAATACCTTCGGCCCATATTCCGGGATCAGTCCGACCTCAACGCCGGCATCCTCGGCGACGAACTGCGCCATAATCTTTTGCGCAGCAAGTTCCTAATCCTTATATGCTCACAGTCGTCATCTCGTTCGGAATGGGTCAGTGCCGAGGCGCGCACTTTCGTCGAGGCAGGGCGGCTCGACAGGATAATTCCGGTTTTCATACCCGACGGAACGACACCCGAGCCTGAGCTTTTCCCTGCCTTCCTGCGCGATTATTTCCGCGACCACCCCGACCGTGAGCTGCTCGGCATCGACATGAACCGCCGTGGCCGCGAGAAAGCTCTGATCCGCATTGTGTCGCGGATGCTCGGGGTATCGTTCGACTCGCTCTGGAAGCGCCACCAACGGCGCAGACGCGCGCTGGCAGCAGCCGGAACGGCCTCGGTCACCGCTATCCTCGCCGCCGCATATCTCTTCGCCGTGCCGGTCGAGGTCAATGTCACGGTAAAGCTTCAGAAATCCGACTTACCTCCGGGAGGCGCCATAACGCTTCGCGTCGACGGCGGGGAATACTCGGTCAGGGCCGGCAGCAAGCAGACCGACAGAATAACCATAGCCGGACATAAGAGATTCTCGCGGGTGCATATCGAAGCCGAATCGGAATTCTTCAATCCGGTCGACACCATGATACCCACCGGTTTCGGCCTGCGCCGCGACATTGTCATCGACATGAAGCGCGACAATTCTTTCGCAACCTTCGCCGGAACCGTCACCGACTCTGACCTGAATCCGCTCGATGGAGTGACAGTAGCAGTCGCGGGGCGACAGACCGTGACCGGCGCCGACGGCAGTTTCTCGATAACTCTGCCGTTGGCCGAGCAACGCGCCGTGCTCCCTATCACCCTCACCAAGCCCGGCTACCGAACTGCCGAACGCCCCGACGAATCGCCCGGCAACTCCCTCAGCTTCATCCTCCACCGACAATAGATAAATCCCGGTTAATCGGGATTAATCAGGATTAACCGGGATTTAACAGGGAATCTTTCAGGATCAGAGGGCGGAGACGATCTCGGCAGTGTCGCGGGCGATCATGAGTTCTTCGTCGGTGGGGATGACGACGACTTTCACGCGCGAATCTTTCGTCGAGATGAGAGCTTCACGGCCGCGGAGCGTGTCGTTGACACTCTTGTCGATCTCAACGCCCATGAAGGCGAGCGGACGACACACATCCTCGCGCAGTCCGGTCTGGTTCTCGCCTACTCCGCCTGTAAAGACAATGACATCGAGCCCACCCATCTCTGCGGCGTATGCGCCGATATATTTGACAATGCGCAGCTCGTCCATCGCCAGAGCGAGAGTAGCGCGCTCGTCGCCTGCCTCGACGGCAGCCTCGATTTCGCGCATATCGTTGCTCAGACCGCTGATTCCAAGCACACCGCTCTCCTTGTTGACGATACGCATAAGATCGTCAGCCGAGAGGTTATGGCGCTTCATGAGGAAGATGAGGGCACCGGCGTCGACATCGCCGCAGCGTGTTCCCATCATGAGACCTTCAGTTGGGGTGAGGCCCATGGATGTGTCGACACTCTTGCCGCCGTCGACAGCGGCTATCGAGGCGCCGTTGCCGATATGGCAGGTGACCATCTTGAGCTTCTCGATCGGCAGACCGAGGAATTCGGCGGCGCGCGCCGAGACGTAGCGGTGGCTGGTTCCGTGGAAGCCATAGCGGCGTACATCATCCTCTTCGTAATATTTGTATGGCAGAGGATAGAGATATGCCTCGGGGCGCATAGTCTGGTGGAAGGCGGTGTCGAACACTCCGACCTGAGGCACGTCGGGCATGAGCTCGTCGATAGCCTCGATGCCGGTCATGTTGGCAGGATTGTGGAGCGGAGCAATCGGATAGCACTCGCGTATTTTCTCGCGCACTTCGGGAGTTATCAGCACGCTCTTGTTGAACTTCTCGCCGCCATGGACAACGCGGTGACCGACAGCTTCGATCTCGTCGTAGCTCTTGATACAGCCCTCGACAGGATCGGTCAGAATATTCAGGATGGCCTTGATGGCCTCTACGTGGCCGGCGCCGGCACCGAGCTCTACGATGGCCTTCGAGCCGTCGTGGCGCTTATATTTCAGAAAAGCATCGTCGAGACCGAGTTTCTCGGCTCCGCCCTCGGCGAGGGTTTCGCCGCTGACGCTGTCGATGAGCTTGTATTTGACCGAGCTTGAACCGCTGTTTAAAACAAGAATCTTCATGATCGATAAGGTTAATTGTCAGGCTTTGGCGGCTTCTTTGGCGCCGATAGCCTGATTACAGGTTATGATGACTGTTTTGTAGATGTCTTCGGGGAAGCAGCCGCGCGAAAGATCGTTGACGGGAGCGGCGAGGCCCTGAAGCACGGGGCCTACGGCCTGCACTCCGCCGAGACGCTGCACGAGCTTATAGGCGATATTGCCGACCTCGAGACTCGGGAACACCAGAACATTGGCGCGGCCGTTGAGATTCGACTGAGGCGCCTTGTGGTTGGCCACGTCGGGAACGATGGCGGCATCGGCCTGAAGCTCGCCGTCGAGAATGAGCGACGGATCGAGTTCGTGGGCCAGTTCGGTGGCGCGGATAACCTTGTCGATCCGCTCGCCGGCGGCGCTCCCCTTTGTCGAATAGCTCAGAAGGGCGACTTTCGGATTGATTCCTGCTATATCGCGGGCTGTCTTTGCCGACGCCAAAGCAATCTGGGCAAGTCCTTCGGCTGTAGGATCGGGAACAACGGCACAATCAGCGAAAATCAGCAGTCCGTCGGTGCCGAATTTCTTATCGGGCGGAAGCACCATCACGAACGCGCCGCTGACAACAGAGATTCCGGGGGATGTCTTGATAACCTGGAAAGCTGCGCGGAGCACGTTGCCGGTCGTGTTCATCGCGCCGGCCACCATGCCGTCGGCGTCGCCGGCCTTTATCATCAGGCAACCCAGATAAAGAGCGTTGGCGGCGGTGAGGCGCGACTGCTCTGGCGTCATGCCTTTCTTTTTTCGCAGCTCGTAGAGCAGCGGGGCATATCTATCGATAACCTCTTCGCTGGAGGGGTCGACAATGTTGGCGTTGGCGATATTGGGGAGGTGCATTTCGTCAGCGAGGTCGTGGATAGTGGCGGGATCGCCTATGAGAGTGACATCGGCGATGCCGTCTGCGATAATGCGGTCGGCAGCCGTCAGAGTGCGCGGCTCGTATCCTTCGGCGAGCACAATGCGCTGGCGCGACGCTACAGCACGCGCCTTAAGTCGGTCAAAAAGGCCCATAGCTTTGTGAATTTAGATTGGCATTGTTAATTCGTTGCGCAAAATTACTCATTTCCGCCCAAAGTTGCGCCAAAATCGCTAACTTTGCAGGCAGAAACTTTGAAACCCAGGCGGCGAGTGTTTAATTTTCTGAACAAAAAGCCCTATCGTATCGGCGTTGCTTTCAGCGGAGGCGGCGCCAGAGGCTTCGCCCACGCCGGCGCAATGAAAGCTCTGACAGAACTGGGCATAAAGCCCGACATCGTCGCCGGCGTCAGCGCCGGCTCGGTAGTGGCCGTCCTGACCGCCGGAGGAATGGCGCCCGAGAAAATCGTCGAGCTTTTCGCCGGGCTGAAATTCTCAGACCTGACGAGCCTCTGCGTCCCTAAAAACGGCTTTTTCGAGATGGACGGATTCAAGCGCCTGATTGCCGCCCACGTCCCGGCAAAGCGACTCGAAGACCTTCCGCTGAAGACTGTTGTCTGCGCCACCGACATCGACAACGGCTGTCCCCACGCCTTCGAAACGGGCGATATTGCCGAAGTTGTCGCCGCCTCATGCTCGATACCTATAATATTCAGGCCCGCGAAGATCGACGGAATCAGATATATCGATGGCGGAGTGCTCCACAATCTTCCCGCATGGGCTATCCGCGAGCGCTGCAAATATCTGATCGGGCTGAATTGCAGCCCACTGCCGAAGCGGCGCTATAAAGACACGCTGCTCGACATGGCCCACGCCAGTTACAATATGGCCGTCAAGTCGAACATCAATCAGGATCTGGCCCTCTGCGACATAGCAATCGACATGGCTCAGGTCGCTGAATATAAAGTTTTCAATCTTAAGGAAATCACCAAAGTGTTCCGTCAGGGCTACAACGCCGCAATGTCGACGATGATGGCCGCAGGCTTCGCGCCGCACAAGGGTGGCGACATTTCCTCACCGACCGCATCATCCAAGAAATGAAACCGATAATCTATCAGCTTCTGCCACGCCTGTTCACCAATGCGAGCTCCGCCAATATTCCCGGCGGCGACATAGATCAGAACGGCTCGGGCAAATTCAACGACATCGACGACAAAATCATCTCATCGTTAAAAGACCTCGGAATAACCCATATATGGCTGACCGGCATCATTGAACACGCCACGGCAACAGACTACAGTGCCCACGGCATCGCGCCCGACAATCCCCACATCGTCAAGGGAAAAGCCGGCTCGCCCTATGCCATTAAAGACTATTACGACGTCGATCCCGATCTGGCCGTCGACATCGACCGCCGCATGGAGGAATTCGACGCACTCTGCGACCGGATCCATGCCGCCGGGCTGAAAGTGGTCATCGACTTTGTGCCGAACCACGTTGCCCGGCAATACCACAGCGACCGGCTTCCCGCCGGAGCCGAAAACCTCGGCTCACGCGACAACAGCGACCTTTTCTTCGGACGCGACAACAACTTCTACTATATACCCCGGCAGCTGTTCTCGCCCAATATCGACCTCGGCGAAGGGCCCGGGGCCTACGTGGAGTTCCCGGCCAAAGCATCGGGCAACGACTGCTTCAACGCCTTCCCCGGCCCCAACGACTGGTATGAGACCGTAAAACTCAACTACGGCGTCGACTACGGCGACGGCTCGCGCCACTTCGACCCCATTCCCGACACCTGGATGAAGATGCTGGCCATAATGCGTTTCTGGGCCGCCCGGAAAATCGACGGGCTTCGCTGCGACATGGCCTTCATGGTTCCGCGCGAGTTCTGGATGTGGGCCATTCCTCAGGTGAAAGCCATCAATCCCGAACTGATATTCATAGCTGAGATCTACGACGTAGCCCTCTACCGCGACTTCATCGCCAACCTCGGCTTCGACTATCTCTACGATAAAGTCAACCTCTATGACACACTGCGCGGAATAATGTGCAGCAACGTCAGCGCCGCGCGCCTGACAAGCGCCTGGCAGACCGTCGACGGAATCCAGACCCACATGCTCAACTTCCTCGAGAACCACGACGAACAGCGCTTCGGCTCGCCGCAGTATGCCGGCAATCCGGCTCTGGTGCTCCCCTCGCTCGTCGCCTCATCTATGATGTCGACAGGCCCGATGATGATCTACATGGGTCAGGAACTCGGCGAGCAGGCCCTCGAGAGCGAAGGATTCAGCGGAGCCGACGGACGCACAACCATCTTCGACTACTGGAGTCTGTCGACATTGCGCCGCTGGCTCGCCGACGTCGGGGGGCAGACCTCGCTGACCGCGCGCGAGCAGTGGCTGCGCCGCCTCTATCGGACGGTTCTTCGCGCGTGCAACGACGAAGCCGCCCTGCGCGAAGGCGCCTTCTTCGACCTCATGTATGTCAACTACGACAACCCAACAGTCAATCCCCACCGCCATTACCTGTTCCTGCGCTGTCAGGGACGCGAAGTGATCGTCGCAGCCCTGAACTTCGGGGCCGAAAAGGCATCCATGAGCATCAACATTCCGCAGCACGCCCTCGACATCCTCGGAATCCAGGCGGTAGTCAACGCCCGCGCCACCGAGCTTCTCAGCGGCGCTGCCGGTGTGAAAACCTTCAGCTCGAAAGTTCCTTTCGAGACCGAAGTCGAGCCGTTCGGAGCCGTGGTGTGGAAACTGACAACGCGCCGCCGCCCCGCCGCGCGCACCACCGATAGCCAGAAAAACCAAAACAAACAATAACCCAATCTTATCAACGCCCAACAATATGTCAAACAATCCCATCCTTTCACCCTACAAGGTATTTGCAGGCACTAACTCAGAGTATATGGCCAAGGAAATCTGCGAGAACCTCGGCGTAGAACTCGGCAAGATGAACATCCAGCACTTCGCCGACGGCGAATTCGAAGTCTCATTCGAAGAATCTATCCGCGGCCGCGACGTCTATCTCGTCCAGTCGACCTTCGCCAACTCCGACAACCTCATGGAGCTTCTTCTGATGATCGACGCAGCCCGCCGCGCCAGCGCCCGCACCGTCATCGCCGTAATGCCCTATTTCGGATGGGCCCGTCAGGACCGCAAAGACAAACCGCGCGTTTCGATCGCCGCCAAACTCGTCGCCAACCTTCTGAGCGTGGCCGGAGTCGACCGCCTCATCACCATGGATCTCCACGCCGACCAGATCCAGGGCTTCTTCGATGTTCCCGTAGACCACCTCTACGCATCGAACGTCTTCATCCCCTACATCCAGAACCTCAACCTCCCCGACCTCGTCATCGCCACTCCCGACGTCGGCGGCGCAAAGCGTTCGAACTCCTACGCCAAATATCTCAACGTACCTCTTGTTCTCTGCCACAAACAGCGCGCCAAAGCCAACGTTGTCGAGAAGATGACCGTCATCGGCGACGTCAAGGACAAGAACGTAATCCTCATCGACGACATGGTCGACACAGCCGGCACAATCACCAAAGCCGCCGACCTCATGATGGAGAACGGCGCCAAGAGCGTGCGCGCCCTCTGCAGCCACGCCGTCATGAGCGACCCCGCCACCCAGCGCGTTCTCGACAGTTCGCTGACCGAGATCATCTTCACCAACTCCATCCCCTATCACCGCGAGAATCCGAAAGCCACAATCCTCTCGGTTGCTCCGCTCTTTGCCGACACTATCCGTCGTGTCCACCAGTGCGAGTCGATTTCATCGCAATATCTCATCAAATAAATATCACGACCTATCTACACCATGTTCAAACAATTAGCAATGGCAACGACAATGATTGCCACAGCCCTCGGCGCCACGGCAGCTGACAACGCCCCCTTGATCGACAAGCCGGCCTTCACAGCTCCCGCCGACGGAATCTTCAACATCGAGGCACTGGAGGCCCTCGGCCGCGTCAGCGACCCGCAGGTATCGCCCGACGGCTCGAAAGTGCTCTACGGCGTCTCTTACGAGAGCGTCGAGCAGAACAAGAGCAACAACGACCTCTACCTCATCGATCTCAAGGAAGCAGGTCGGTCGATCCGCCTCACCCGCACTCCCGCCAGCGAAAGCAATGCCCGCTGGATCGACGGCGGACGCCGCATCGCCTTCATCTATCCCGACGAGAACAAGGTCGGCCAGCTCTGGGTTATGGATGCCGACGGACAGAACCGCGTTCAGGTGAGCCATATCGAGAAAGGAATCTCGGGCTTCGTTTTCAGCCCCAACTCTAAGCGCGTTGTCATGGTCAGCAACGTCAAATACGGCCGAACGGCCGCCGACGCCTATCCCGACCTGCCTCAGGCAACGGGCCGCATCATCGACGACCTTATGTATAAGCACTGGGACGAATGGGTCACCGAAGTGCCCCACCCCTTCCTCGCCGACTTCACCGGCAGCGAGGTCGTCAACATCGTCGACATAATGAAAGACGAGCCCTACGAATCGCCCATGAAGCCCTTCGGCGGAGTGGAATCGTTCGCATGGTCGCCCGACAGCGAGAGCCTCGTCTACACCTCGCGCAAGAAAACCGGCAAGGAGTATGCCGTGTCGACAAACTCCGACCTCTATCTCTACAACATCGCCGCCCGGGCAACGCGCAATCTGACCGAAGGCATGATGGGCTACGACACCAACCCCGCCTTCTCTCCCGACGGAAAATCGCTGGCATGGCTGTCGATGGAACACGACGGATATGAGAGCGACAAGAACCGTATTTTCATGATGGATCTCGCCTCAGGCACCCGCACCGACCTCACCGCCGACTGGGACTATACCGCCGACGCCATCGCCTGGAACCCCGACGGACGCTCGATCTACTTCCTCGCCCCGAAAGACGGCCTGACCCCCATCTTCTCGATCAACGTGAAGAGCCACGAGGTCAAGACAATCAACGACGACTTCTGCGACTATGCCTCACTGGCCCCCGTCGGCAAGAGCGTCGTTGCCCTTCGCCACTGGATGATGGCACCCAACGAAATCTTCGTCGTCAACGACAAGCGCGTCTATCAGCTGACCGACGTCAACACCCAGCTGCTGTCGTCGCTGAAGATGCCGACTGTCGAAAAGTGCATGGTTCCGACAACCGACGGCAAGAAGATGCTCGTCTGGATGGTTCTCCCGCCCAACTTCGACGCCACCAAGAAATATCCCGCTATCCTCTACTGTCAGGGCGGCCCGCAGCAGGCTGTCAGCCAGTTCTGGAGCTACCGCTGGAACTTCGCCCTCATGGCCTCGAACGGCTATGTCGTCATCGCCCCGAACCGCCGCGGTCTTCCCGGCTTCGGCACGGAATGGAACGCTCAGATCAGCGGCGACTACGGCGGCCAGAACATGCGCGACTACTTCTCGGCTGTCGACTACGCCAAGCGTAAGGAATATGTCGACGCCGACCATATCGGTGCTGTCGGCGCCAGCTACGGCGGCTTCTCGGTCTACTGGCTCGCCGGCCACCACGACAAGCGCTTCGCCTGCTTCATCGCCCACGCCGGAATCTTCAACATCGAGACCCAGTATCTCGAGACCGAAGAGATGTGGTTCGCAAACTGGGATATGGGAGGCGCCTACTGGGACAAGGAAAACCCCGTGGCTCAGGCAACCTTCGCCACCTCGCCCCACCGCTTCGTCGACAAATGGGACACCCCGATTCTGATTACCCACGGAGAACTCGACTACCGCATCCTCTCGTCGCAGGGCGAGATGGCCTTCAACGCCGCCAAGCTCCGCGGTGTGCCCGCCGAGATGCTCATCTTCCCCGACGAAAACCACTGGATTCTCAAACCCCAGAACGCTATCCTCTGGCAGCGCGTATTCTTCCGCTGGCTCGACAAGTGGCTTAAGAAATAACCCATCGTTCATCTATAATCATCGCGACGGCGTGTCCTCCGGGGCACGCCGTCGTCGCTTTAATTGTTAAAATATAGGGAATATTGTCACAATTCAGTTATTTTTGCGTCATCTATATAAGACAACTAATAAAACCCAACCGACAATGAAAAAATTCGCCACTATTGCCTCGGCCGCTCTGCTGGCCATGTCAGGATTGTTCGGCACAGCCTGTTCGACTAAGGCAAACGCCGTTGAGAATGAATGCAGCTCCGTAAAGAAGACCTTCAACGTAACAGGCTTCACCGAAGTCGACGCCGGCCACCAGTTCGAAGTCGACATAAAAACCGGCGGCAGCTTCGCCGTGGCGGTGTATGCTCCCGACGACGCCTTCCAATACATAAAACTGTTCAGAAAAGGCGAGAGACTGCTCGTCAAATGGGACGACAGGGACAACAGCTTCTTTAACCGCCGCTACAACAACCATTCGAAAGTGAAAGTCACGGTCACTATGCCGGTTCTCAACAGAGTCTCGGCCAGCGGCCAGTCGTCGTTCAACATCAGCGGATCGTCGTTCGGCAAACGGCTCGTCTTCGATGTTTCGGGTCAATCAGGAGTGAAAGTCAACGACAACTTCAAAGTCGGCCAACTGACAATCGACCTGTCGGGGCAGGCTTCGTTCCGATGCAACGACGCCGTTTCGAAGAATGTCACTATAGATTGCTCAGGCCAGGCAGGCGCCCACCTCGGCTTCCTGACGGCTACTGCTGTCAATCTCGACACAAGCGGACAGGCCGGCATCAGCATTGCCAGCTGCAAGGCCAACGCCATCAGCGCCGACGCCTCGGGCCAGAGCCGGATCTCATCCGGCCGCACCGCCTGCCCCTCAGTGTCGCGCTCGACCTCAGGGCAGGCGAGCATCAATCTTTAACGGTCTTAAGATCCTTAAAGTCCTTAAAGTCCTTAAGGACTTTAATTTTTATTTGAAAGGGCAGTTACGGAGCTCGGGGCCGTTGGTATGTATCACCCAGACGTTAACGAAATCGAAGTCTTTGTAGACCGACCAGTCGCCGACGCGGTCGGCGCTGACTTCGGTTGACGACGGCCAGCTCTTGCCTGTTCCGGCCAGATAGTAATTGTTGCTGTGGTGGAAGAGCGAACCTGAATGGTGGGTTCCTATGGCGGCATTGCCATGAGATACCTTGCCCCGGTTGAAGGTGCGGTAGATGTTGGTATAGTTGGCCGCATAGCCGAGTATTCCGCCGGTGTCGTCTTTCTGGTCTGACGGGAGCTCGCCGGTGTTGCAACAGTCGGTTATCTCGCTGTCGTACCTGAGGTCGCCGGAATGGAGATGACCGACAATGCCGCCGATGCGGGTCGACGAGACCGAAGCCTTTACCGTGGCCGTGTTCATCGACTGGGTAACCTTGCCGAAATTCGTTCCGCTGCGCGTGCCGAAATCGCCGACAACGCCTCCCACGGCATATTGGGCCGCACCGGAAACCAGGCCGTGATTGGCGCATGAGGTTACGCGGGCCGAATTGTTACACATCGTGGCCACGATGCCTCCTACCGAGTGGTCGTCGCTGCCCGTGCCCTCGACATGGCCTGAGTTGCCGCACTCTGTTATGTCGAAATAACTGTTGCGTACCGAGGAATTCTCGCTGGTGATATAACAGCCGATTCCTCCGGCAGCTGCGCCGGTTATATGACCGTAGTTATAGCAGCGCGTTATAAGGAGGTTGTGGAAGATGCCGCTGCGCGTGTAGCCGCCGATGCCGCCGGCATGGTCTCCGGCATTGACGTCGGCGAAATTCACACAGTCGCTGACATAGACATCGCCGCCGACACCGATGCCGAAGATTCCGCCGCCCGACACTGCGGCGCTGACCTTTCCGGTGAAGGCGCAGGCGGTCAGCGTTCCCTTGAAGTTACCGACAATGCCGCCGGCGTCGACACCTGTCGATGTCACCGAGGCAGCCGACGAAACTCCTTTGATCGTTCCGTTGCAGAATCCGGCGACGCCTCCGGCCGTTCCGGCAGAGGTGACTACACCGCTGTAGCATGAGGTCATATCTTTGGCCGAGGGAAGCTTCTTCACCGGCTCAATCTTCAGCGTACCCAGTATCGAACCTGACGCCACGTTGCCGACAATTCCGCCGGCATTGTTCTCCGAAGCCTCGACGCGCATTGTCGTCGACGAGAAGTTGACCCCGTAAGGATTGAAGTCGGCGAGCTTCGAGGCATAGCCGAAGACTCCGCCGACATCTTCGCGGCCTTTGACATTGACGGCGATCTCGACACGCCCGTTCATGACCATTTTTCCGCGGTCGGAATCGAAATAGCCGACGATGCCGCCGACATAGCGGTCGCCCGACACTCCGGCGTCGGCCGACGACTTGACGACATAGCGCACAGCGCCCGCGGCTGCGTCGAAAGTCATCTCGGCATCATTGACTCCGAAGCCGAGATAGCCGAAGAATCCGCCGACGGTGGCATTGCCCATCACCACGGAAGCGAGAGTCACCGACGAGACCGAAAGCCGGTTGACATAGGTATGCCCCGCAAGAGCGCCGACATCTCCGCCGCCGCGCACGGGCGCCTTAACGGTCACGCCGGTGAGCTCTGAACTGCCCGTGGAGTTGACAAAGCCGATCAGACCGCCGATATACTTGTCGGTGCCGTAGACGACCTTGGTTGTGTTGCTTTCGGCGTCGACACTGTGTTCGAGGGTTATGCGGTCAAGCTTCAGACTTCCGGTAAGATCGAGGTCGCCGACGATGCCACCTACGCGGTCGTGGCCGGTCACAGAGAAAATATGGTCGGGAGTCGACACATTCTCGGCCTGAAAAGACTCACCGGAATGAGAACCCACGAGCAGACCGACTTTCGAGCCGGTCGACTCGCTGCCGTTGACAACCAGCGAGCTGACGGTTATATTCTTCAGAGTCAGCGATCCTGAGGAACGGCCTGTGAGACCGCCGACATTGCTGCCCGACGAAGTTATCGAGCCGCCGAGGGTGATATTCTCGAACAGGGTTGTCCCCTCGCTGCTGCCTGCGATTATTCCGACATTGTCGGCGGTATTAATCAGCAGGGCATTGGAGAAAGTCAGATTGCTGACCGTGGCCGAATAAATCTCCTTGAAAAGACCTATGCCACTGTCGGCCGCCGGGTCTGACGCGCCCTGATAGGTCAGGTTGCGCAGTTCGTTGCCCCCACCGTCGTAGATGCCCGAAAAAGTAGCGGGAAGCCATACGCGGCCGTCGATCATCTGCGAGCGGCGCGGAACGTCGAACGAGGCTGTCTGACGGAAATATTTACCGTAGGCGTGGTCGGGATCATCTTCGAGATACCATAGAAGAGTCAGGAAATCGCCGTCGTCGTTGATGAGATAGGGGTCAGATTCTGTTCCGGCACCTTCAAGGTCGTCGTAGCTCATAGGCTCGGACTTGACCTCGCGGCCGACATTTCCTTTGAAAGAAACGCGCCGGAGGGCAATCTCAGGCAGGTCATCGCCGCTTACCGTGAGATAATATTCGCCGTCGGGGATATCGGTTTCACCAATGGCGATACGGCACACCAACGCCGAGGGGGAGTCGAGCACACTGATCGTCTTGTCGAACTTCAGCGACCCGCCGAAGCTGAGACTTACGCGGTCGCGCGGATTCTCGAGCCTGAACCCGACATTATCGAGTCCGGCGAAGTTCATAATACCGCGGCTTCCGAGGTGGAGCACGGAAACACGGCTGTCGCCATCGGTTTCGAGACGTCCGTCGGAACGGATGTCCATTTCATCGGCGCAACTGTTGAGCAAAATCAGCGTCAGAAGCAGCAGACAGGTTTTCAGGGTTTTCATATCGGTTTATTTCTGCATTTCAGATTTGTTGGGATAAGGGAATTTCGGGCCGTATTGCCAGGTCTGGCCGTCGCCTACGCTGAAATCCATCATGTGGAGGTCGTTGTGGCTGGTGAAAGAGCCGAGTGAAAGGAAGAAGGAGCCGTCGTTGATGAAATAGCCGACGTTCTGCTTCGACGCATAGTAGGCGCAGCCGCCGACATAGTCGGAACAGCCGTAATCGGTGCGCGGCGTGAGATTTATACACCGGCTTATGCGGCACTGTTTGTTGAGTTCGGCGGCAAAGTCGAGCGCACCGGCCTGCGGCGAGGTGTTGAGACAGTCATAGGCGATACTGCCGTCGCAGAGACGTCCGGCTATCGGGCCGAAGTGGCCGCCGTCAGACGACACGCGGCGCGCGTTGACACACTGCGAGATAATAACGGCATTCTTCTCGAACTTGCTACAGCTCTTGACAATAGCATTGACTCCGCCGACAACGGCCGCACACGAACCGGCCACGAGCAGAGCCGTAGCGGCACCTCCCGTGGCAATTTCGCCCGCCACGAAGGCTATCGAGCTTGCCACTACGGCGACGCCGGCTATGACCGTATGTTTTACCTCGCTCGCATGGGCGATCTCTTCGAGCTCGCCGGCGCGCGCCTCGCGCTTCTCGTTGATGACGTCATTGAAGCTCTCGTCGTTGCCCTCGACACCATACCAGTCGACAAGGTTGCGAACATTCAAGCTGTAGGGTTCTGTCATATCGCAGGCAAAGACGTCGGGCAGTTCGACCGTCAGCGCGGCGCGCACTTTGTTAAGGGCATCGACGTTCTCGGCGTTGGCCTGTTCGGCTCCGGCCTTCATGCTCGCCTCAAGCTCGGCTTCGGCCTCGGGATTAAGGATTTCGTCGATGCTGAAGCCGACGAGGCAATAGTCGGCCCCCTGTAGCGCCAGTTCAGCGCCCGCCTCGACGATTTTGATGGCGACCTCAACGGCGTGGGCCATCTCGACGGCGCCCTCGGCCACAGCCAGCACGGGGCCGACAAAAGCCATGACACACTCGGCCGAGCCTATGACACATTCGGCAATGTCGAGACCAGTCCACTTACGCGGGTCGCCGATGTCGCCGACGATACCGCCGGTCAGGCCGCTGTTGCTGACAACCTCGCTGAAGTTGCCGCAGTAATGAATCACGGTATTGTTGCCGGCTCGGCCTACGATACCGCCGGCTATGCCTTTTGTGGAAGTCACACTACCGGCGTTCTGACTGATGGCAAGCGAACCCCACGTGCATTTGCCGACGATGCCGCCGACGCAGTTGTCGGCGCTGACGGCGCCGCTGTTCACGGCGTTGTGGATCACGGCAAGCGACGACCCGCCGACGATGCCGCCGACATATGCCGTTCCACTGACGCGGGCACTGTTACTGACAGAAAAGCCGCCGGCCTGGGCCTCGCCGACGGCTCCGCCGACAAAGCGGGTGCCGCTGACATCGCCGGTGTTGGTGCAGTAGCGCAACAGAGTCTGGTTATATAGGAAAGCCTCGCTTTCACTGCCTTTCACGCGGGTGCTGCCGACGATGCCTCCGACCCCTTCGTAGCCCGAGACAGAGCCTGAGTTCGTCGAGCTTGTAATCCAGGAAAAGCCTGTTCCTCCGGCTATACCTCCGACGCCGATTCCGGCGCTGTTCTTACCGGCCGAACGCGGGCCTTCGATATTGGCGAAGTTACGCGAGCTGACAACCATCAGAGTGTCGGCGCTACCGACAATTCCGCCGGCGCCCGACTCTACACTCCTGACAGTCGTGCGGTTCTCGCAGCCCGACACCATCAGCATCGAGTATATTCCCGCGCCGCCACAGATTCCGCCGACCGACATTCCTCCCCCGACCGAACCGCCCGACATAGAGCAGTCGGCCACGAGAGCCTTCGAGTGCATATCGATGGCGCCGAGCACACCCCCGAGCATGGCGCTCGTCTCGGGGCCGCTGACAGTGCAATCAGTCAGATTGCAGTTTGTGATAGTGGCTGTGCCCCTGATATTGCCGCCCGAGTTGATCGACGCTCCGGCAATCGTTCCGGCGGCAAACTGCCCCTCGACACTGCACTTCTGCATGTTCAGGCCGTCGACAGAGGCGTTATAAAGGAAGCCGAACAGGCCCACTCCGGCAGTATGAGGGCGCTTGACAATCAGATTTTTGACAGCGTGGCCGCCTCCCTGATAGACGCCACGGAAGGGGGTGTTCGTGTCGGCTCCTATCGGCATCCAGCCGTATTCGGCATCGCAGCTGCGCGACATCGATTTCATGTCGATATCGCAGACCTGCTCGAAATAGGTCTCCGAAGTGATGAACTTGTTATAGTCGTAGTCGTTGACAGCCATCATCAGATTGAAAAGATGCGAAGAACTCGATATGATCAGAGGGTCATCTTTCGTGCCTGAACCGGCGCATCCGAGACGACGGTCATAGTTGTCGATAACGGCGATTCCGTCTTTGTTTACGCGGATGCGGCTACCGAATCCGAACTCAGCACCGTTGTCGCTGTCAGGCGCCGACAACGTGGCCGACAGCAGACGGTAGACACCCTCTCTGAGGCCGACAGTAAGTCTGACCTGCGACCGGTCGGCTTCGCGGACATGGTCGGCTTCGCGGGTAAATTCCGTGCCGTCGCCGGCGAGTAATCTGATAATGATCTTTCCCTCGAAGAGGCCACGGCCTTCGTCGCCGAGAGTGAACGACGAATAAGCGCCTTCGTAGCTGTCAGACGGCAGCGCCGGTTCCTCGTCGTGGCAGCTCCAGAGCAACACCAGGAGCGGCAGCCACAAGAATCTCAAAAATTTCATCTAAACTTGTTTTAAGGTCTTTAAAGTCCTTAATGACCTTGAGGACTTTATTTTTTTCAATATTTTCTCTTTGCTTTTCGGGCGGCCGTCATTCTCTCTGAGAAGCCTCCTTCGTTGATAAAATCAGCCTCAAGCCTCTTGAGCTGCCTGAATCATCTGGTCGACCGTGCAATCCCCCTTTTCGAAGAAGGCGCGACAGAAGAAAAACGTGATCCGGTAGATCACATCGGCTTTCTGATATGACAGCAGCCTCTTATAATCGCCGGTTGTTTTAATGATTTCTGGCATAACCTAAAGAATTAGGAGCAGCAAAGTTAAAAATTATTTCGTATCTTTACAGCATCAACAGTCAGTCAACTTTTTCCAACATGAAAATCAAACGCTTATTTTCTTTAGTTATGGTCGCCGCGGCTCTTTTTGCGGCCGTTCCGCACGCCGAAGCTGGCAAGTTTGTAGAAATCAAGGGGCCCGATCTCATCAAGCCTGACGGATCGAAGCTCTACATCCGCGGTACGAACCTCGGCAACTGGCTCAACCCCGAGGGCTATATGTTCGGTTTCCAGCGAACCAACTCACCGCGTTTCATTAACGAGATGCTTTGCCAGCTTGCCGGCGAAGAATATGCCGCCGAATTCTGGCAGCAGTTCAAAGACAACTATATCACGCGCAAAGACATCGAGTTCATCGCCTCGACAGGCGCCAACACAATCCGCCTGCCCTTCCACTACAAGCTCTTCACCGACGAAGACTACATGGGCCTTACGGCCCGGCAGGACGGATTCGCGCGCATCGACAGCGTAGTGGGATGGTGTCGCGACAACGGACTCCATCTCATTCTCGATATGCACGACGCGCCCGGCGGCCAGACAGGCGACAATATCGACGACAGCTACGGCTATCCATGGCTTTTCGAAAGCGAAAAGCTTCAGCAGCTCTTCTGTGACATCTGGCAGAAGATAGCCCGGCGCTATAAAGACGAGCCTGTAATTTTAGGCTATGAGCTTATCAACGAACCTATAGCTCCGTATTTCGACAATGTCGAGGAACTCAACGCCCGCCTTGAACCGCTCCACAAACGCGCCGTAAAGGCTATCCGTGCGGTCGACACAAACCACATCATACTGCTCGGCGGCTCACAGTGGAACGGCAACTTCAAGCCCTTCACCGATTCGACCTACGACGACAAGCTGATGTATACCTGCCACCGCTACGGCGGCGATCCCACTCCCGAGGCGATCGGGAATTTCATCGAGTTCCGCGACAAGGTCAACCTTCCGATGTATATGGGTGAGATCGGCCATAACACCGACCAATGGCAGAGCCGCTTCTGCGAGACACTCGAGAGCAATAATATCGGCTATACGTTCTGGCCCTACAAAAAGGTCGACAAATCATGTATGGCAGCTATCACGCGCCCCGAGAACTGGGAAATCATCGTGAACTTCGCCGAGGCTCCGCGCGGCACCTACAAAGAGATCCGCGAAGCCCGTCCCGACGTCGCTACCGCCCGCAAAGCCATCGCCGACTGGCTCGAGAACATCAAAATCGAGAACTGCACACCTCAAACCTCCTACATCGAATCGATAAAGCTGAAAGCCCCCGCCCTCCCGAATCAGTAATATTGCGGATTTTGTTGTAACTTTGCGGGGTCAAAAAAGAATCAGCATTATGTACTACGTCGTCAAACGCATGGAAATCTCGGGGTCGCACAGGCTCGAGCTGTCATACGAAAGCAAGTGCGCCAACACCCACGGCCACAACTGGGTCATCACGGTTTATTGCGCCGCCCGGGAACTCAATGCCGACGGCATGGTCTGTGACTTCAAACATATTAAAGACCTGATTCACGGGGCGCTCGACCACCGCCATCTCAACGACGTGCTGCCGTTCAACCCGACGGCCGAAAACATAGCCCGATGGGTTGTCGGCCAGATTCCTCAATGCTACAAAGCATCGGTTCAGGAAAGCGAGGGGAACATCGCTGTCTATGTCGACGACTCCTTCAACGGGCCGGCTCTATGACAGTAAACGAGATATTCTATTCGCTTCAGGGAGAGGGACGCTTCGCAGGCACTCCGGCCACGTTCGTGCGCTTCTCGGGATGCAATCTGCGCTGTGACTTCTGCGACACCGACCATCAGTCGGGCCGGGAGATGACCGAGGCCGAGATAGTCGGCTGCGTCGGGGAATTTCCGTCGGAGCACGTAATCCTCACCGGCGGAGAGCCTGCCCTACAGCTCACCGCCCCGCTGCTCGGACAGCTCAAACGCGCGGACAAGATCGTCCATATCGAGACCAACGGCACCGTTCGCCTCGCCGATGACGTAGCCGCCCTGATCGACTGGATAACCGTGTCGCCGAAATTCGGCATGATTCCCGAGATACAGCGCATCGACGAGCTGAAGGTCGTGTTCGACATGAACCACACCGACCATATCGACCGCCTCGGCGGGGTCCGCGCCACCGACGAACAGTGTTACTATCTCCAGCCCTGCGACCGCAACGACGCCGCCTACAACGAACGCAATCTCGCGGCATGCATCGACTATATCAGGCGTAACCCGCGCTGGAAACTGTCGCTCCAGCTCCACAAGCTGCTCGGCATCCGCTGACGTCCTCACTGTCCTTAATATCCAACTGACATAACCTTACAGCCCTGTCGGCACGTCGGGAGGGCTTACTACGCCGTTTAGCAAACACATTAAGCATATTTAACAATTTGGGGGGGGTAATTGGTAAATTAATGTATAATTTTGCGTCGCCTGTCCGGGATACGGGCCATTACATGTAATATTTTATTAATCAATGAATAGTATGAATAAATTTTTACTTGCTTTATTTCTTCTCAGCTCTCTGCCGGTTCTGGGCGCCGATCCTTCGACTCCGGTCTACTTCGAAAGCGACGGTCTGAAATATCAGTATTTCGACGGAACAGAATACTGGATCGGAGGCTTCACCAGATGGGACAACGGCGTATCGACAGTAATACCGAAGGAAGGGAATATCTGCATTGTCTCGGTCAATCCCGACTATACTGGGACTGATCTCGTGATTCCCGAGACTGTTCCGTATAACGGCGGGAATATTCGCGTTGTCGGCATCGACGCAAAGGCATTCGCAGGGAATCAGACAATTACCTCAGTATCCTTTCCTTCTACCTTTCCTCAGAAGTTCGGAGACAACTATCGTTATTACGATGAGTCCAGTCCCTATTCCCAGGATGCTGCCCTGATGGGAGCTTCAGCTTTCGCCGGCTGCACGAACCTGAAAAAAGTTGTCTTTTCCAACGGGCTTACCGAATTCTACAGCAAAGACCTTTTCACCGGCTGCCCGATCTCCGAGGTCGTAATTCCCGAGACCCTCACTAAATTCAACGGTTTTCTCGAAGGGTCGGCCGTTGAGACAATCGAAATCCCGGCCTGGGTGACCACTATCAGCTTCAAGGACTGCACGAAACTCAGAGAGATTCCCGAGTTGCTCGGTATGACCGAAATTCCCCAGAGTTGCTTCTCGAACTGCGATGCTCTGGTGAATGCCGTTACACCCGTCAATGCCACAAGTGTCGGAAACTACGCCTTTAAGGGTTGCGACAATCTGGAGACACTTGTGATCGGCGACAAGGTGACATCTATCGGTCAGGAAGCGGCATCTATGTGTCCGAAGCTTGAGGAAGTGACAATCGGAAGCGGCGTCACTGAATTTGCCACAGCCTGCTTCAACAATAGCGATGCAATAAAGAAGGTGTTCTTCATGCCGACAACACCTCCTCGATTCTATCAGCTTGGAGCGCCAACGACTACAGGCGCGACAGCCCAGATTTTCAGCGAGACGACCTACGAGAACGCCACCGCATACGTTCCCGACGGCACCAGAGCCGCCTATATGGCAAAAGACTGGTTTAAATTCACCGACCACAACACCACAGGCGTCGGCAATATCGCCGCCGACAATACGGCAGCCCCCGCTGAATATTTCACAATTCAGGGCCGTCAGGTGGGCGGTGAAGCTCTGACTCCCGGAATCTACATCAAACGTCAGGGAGACACGACGACAAAAATTATCATCCGCTGACACAGCGGCACGCATCCCCACTGCGGCGCGCTCCCGACCTCGGGCAGTGCGCCGCTTATGTTGAAGACCTACAATAAAACCATAGGGAGAGACGATATGTTAGTAGTGTGAACGAAAAAAAGTATTTACAGATATGACTAAATCAGACGAACAGCGCGCTCTCGACTATCACCGCTATCCGCGCCCCGGAAAGACCGAGGTTATCCCGACCAAACCCTACGACACTCCCGAAGATCTTTCGCTGGCCTATTCGCCGGGAGTGGCATATCCCTGCCTGGCAATCAAGGATGATTCCGACAGAGTTTTCGACTATACGAACCGCGGCAACCTCGTGGCCGTGATATCGAACGGCACTGCTGTGCTCGGACTCGGCGACATCGGCGCGAAGGCCGGAAAACCTGTGATGGAAGGGAAAGCTTTGCTGTTCAAGATTTTTGCAGGGCTCGACGCTTTCGATCTCGAGATAGACGAGAAGAATCCGCAGGAGTTCATCAAAACGGTTGCCCGGCTGGCTCCGACTTTCGGCGGCATAAATCTCGAGGACATCAAGGCGCCGGAATGTTTCGAGATTGAAAAGGAGCTGCGCAGCCGGCTCGACATTCCAGTCATGCACGACGACCAGCACGGCACCGCCATAATTTCGTCGGCGGCTCTCATCAATGCCCTCAAGCTTCAGGAAAAGAGTATAGGGAATGTGCGTCTGGTTGTCAACGGAGCCGGAGCGGCAGCCATAGCCTGCACGCGCCTGTTCTGCGAATTGGGGCTGAAGCATGAGAATATCGTCATGTGTGACAGCCACGGCGTGATAAGAAAAGACCGCGGCTCCCTGACTCCGACAAAAGCCGAGTTCGCCACCACACGCGACCTCCACACTTTGGCCGACGCCATGAAGGGGGCCGACGTATTCCTCGGGCTGTCGGTGGCCGACGTTGTCACGCCTGAGATGGTCAGGTCGATGGCCGACCGCCCCATTGTGTTCGCTCTGGCCAATCCCGAACCCGAGATTGCCTATGAATCAGCAGTCAAGGCGCGTCCCGATCTTATCTTTGCCACAGGTCGCAGTGACTATCCCAACCAGATAAACAATGTGCTCGGCTTCCCATATATTTTCCGTGGCGCACTGGACTGTCGGGCCACGGAAATCAACGAGCCCATGAAAGTCGCCGCCGCCAAAGCCATCGCCGCGCTCGCGCAGGAGCCTGTGCCCGAAGATATCATCAAGGCTTACGGTGTTGACGGACTGACGTTCGGCAAAGACTATATTCTGCCGAAACCATTCGACCGCCGGTTGCTGACGGTTGTAGCGCCGGCCGTGATCAGCGCCGCAGAAGAATCGGGAGTTGCCCGCAAAAAAATCGAGGACATGGTCCTCTATCAGGATAGGCTCCATGAGATTATCTGTTCCAACGATTCTCTGATCGCATATATGATAAAGGCTCAGGAAGTATGCTGCGTCCATTGACGCGCATACTCCTGTTCATCCTATGGAAGCCCCGACATCACTGCCGGGGCTTCCGCATTGTATGATCGGCCGTTATTGCTTTCATAAATCAATATGATATGAGATATGCAAAATTACGCAGAAAAATCTACCTGATTTTCAACAAATGTTGAAAATATTAATTAGACTGCTGATCTGCCTATATTTTTCGTAACTTTGCAATTACTAAGGCATCTCCCATGGAAGAATCAGGTAATAAATTGGAACCATTTGACAATCGCAATAACACTTCGTTGTTGCCGATTGAAAGCCTAATTCATGTAATTCGTGGTCAACAAGTTATGATTGACAGTGACTTGGCCCGATTATATGGCGTGGAAACTAAACGACTGAAAGAACAGGTCAGGCGCAATATAAGCAGATTCCCTGAAGACTTCATGTTCGAGCTTACCAAAGAGGAATTGCAATTTTCATCATAATCTATTTTTTTGTTAATGTAATCTATCGTTGCGCTCATTAGATTTATGTCAGTCAAGGCTTCATCTCTGGGACTTTAAGAGGGCATCCTTTTACGCAATTGCCGCACTTGATACAATCGGGATGGAGGAAACCCTCTTCGTCATTCCGGCTCTCATAAGGCTTCAGTTGCATGGGGCACACTGCAGAGCACAGCTTACATCTGGTAGTACATTTTTCTCCTACCAGAATACGACGGTAGTTGTTGGGAAGTCTGCCGCTGCGAGGAGTCACCCATGCAGATAGCGTTCCCATAGGGCAAAACGAGCACCATGTGCGCGGAGCGTATATAAAAGAAAGAGTCACGCCTACAATAGTGGTAATCAGTATGATTGTCCAGAATACACGTCCCATGTCGTTCCAGTCTCCCCAGGCTCGGTACATCTGTATGCCGAACATGGTGAAGATGAACATCACCATGAAGATACGGAATCCTTTTGTGCGTACAAACGCCGGAATAGGTTTGTGCGGTGAGTATTTCGTCAGTACACGGTCATAGAAGTTACCACGTGGGCAGGCATTGCCGCACCACCACCGTCCTTTGCGCACGGCAAATGCGACAGGTGCTATCATGCAGATTATGGCAAGGAAAACGATAACCGGCCAGAAATAGCCAACGACAAGATATACCAACAGAATCCAGTATAACGGGAAGCCCTTTCGGGGCAGTGAACGGAAAAATTGTTTATGAGCCATGGGGTTCTTGCTTGTTTACATCATTTTACGACTGCAAAGTTACACAGTTTACTTTATTGATACAAACGATAAAATAGATAATGATATTGATAATCTCGATTACAGGGCTATCGGGAACTTTTTAATCCGTTGGTAGAGCATGGTTGCGGGGATGATGGCCTTTATTGCATCGGCAAGGATGTTGAGCAATCGTTCACGCACGAAATTTCGGTGAACCACAAAGGCTATCTCACGACTCGGTTCGGGGTTTGCGAATATGCGGACATTTGCTTGTTGGCATTTTCTGAGAAGTGGCACATGCAGTTCAGGAATGATTGCATACCCACCGTTCTCATCCACGATTTTGATGAGAGTCTCTACGTTTCCAGCTTCATATATGGCATGCTTGCCGGTGATATTGTTACAGAAAGGGAAAACACCGCGATTGGGACAATAACCTTCACGTAGCACCCAGACGCTATCTATAGGAAGGAGGTCTGCCTGCAAAACAGTGTCATTGTGGATAGACGATTCAGGGGAGACATAAGCCATGAGCCGTTCCTGAAAAATCGGGATTTCCAGCAATTCGCTGTTGTTGACAGGTGTCGCCATAAGCGCGATATCAATCTCCCCTCGCTCCAGTTTGGAGCCGAGGGTAGAAACCCTCGCTTCCTCGACATGCAGATGTATGTCGGGATGGTTGACCGACAGATATTTAAACATCTTGGGTAAGAGATATGGCGCAACCGTTGAAATAATCCCAAACGAGATATTTCCAACGGACTCTCCTTTTCTTGTAGCCACCAGTTCTTTGACCTGTGCGGCATTGAACAATACTCGCTTTACCCGGCTGATGATTTCTTCACCGACAGCCGTCGGCTTCACCGGATGACTGTTGCGATCAAATATAGTCACATCAAGTTCTGTCTCCAGTTTTTGAACAAGTGAAGACAAGGTTGACTGCGAAACGCCGCACGACTCCGCCGCCTTTGCAAAATGGCGGTATTTATCAACCGCCACTATGTATTCCATTTGTTGAAGTGTCATATAACTTTGTTTGTATTCGATAATTTCGATGCTAAGATATAAAAAATCTATTTCGTAGGACAAGGAATAATGCTTAATTTTGCAAACAAAAACAGTATCATGATACAGGTCAATAAAAATATATGCCCACACAACCATGTATGTCCACTGATTAAGATGTGTCCGGTCGGTGCCATTTTACAGGATGCCGACGGTTTTCCGGTGATAGATTACAACCTTTGCATCGAGTGTGGCAAATGCGTGAGAAAATGTCCTATGAAGGCAATGGAACAAATAGAAGGAGACAAACGATAAATCGTTTAGAAAAGTTGTTTAATTGTTATGCCTCCTACTTTCATTCGATTCAAACAAAGGCTTGGCGGGCTGTCGTTCCGTACAGGCATAGTCGTGGCAATACTCTGTGTAATAAGCTATATAGTTTCATTTGCTCAGATGTTGCTTCCCTTATCGGCAACAACGAAAGGTGTATTATGGGCGGTGTTTTTCGGACTTGCCAAAACATTTCAATATGCAGCACTGCTCATTTTAGGAACTGCTGGTTTGACTCGCATTAAAGCCATATTCAAATACCAAAAATAAATCAGACAGCCATTAATAAACACGAATCATGGTTAATTACAAAAGAAAATATTGTTATTCCATGATTTGCAAACCGACAAACTCGTTTGTATAGTAAACATTAAACTATTATATGTGTTTTTGTATGTATATAAAATTAAAACCGCCGCAAGTTATTGGCTTGCAGCGATTTTGCTTGGTGGTTTGGCGGAGAGGACGAGATTCGAACTCGTGGTAGGATTACTCCTACGGCAGTTTAGCAAACTGCTGGTTTCAGCCACTCACCCACCTCTCCGGGAGTTTCTGATTCGGCGGCAAAGGTAGGCATTTTTTCTTTCCCGACAAAATTTTCGCCGACTTTTTTGCCGATTTTTCGCCGACTGACATTTTGTCGCATAACGGCGGAATGCCTAAATGCTGACATTTCTTTATTTTAAGTGCCCGCAACTTTTTTGGCACAAGATTTGTTAAAGATATAGCGTGCGCCACCGGGCCCGTCATCGCGGGCACAACCGCACCACAGAAAGAAACAATCAGAAATATAAACATATAAACTCATTTGAATTATGGGAAAAATTATCGGTATTGACCTGGGAACAACCAATTCCTGCGTCGCAGTGCTTGAGGGTAACGACCCTGTTGTGATCCCTAACAGCGAAGGCCGCAACACTACGCCTTCGGTTGTCGCTTTTGTCGACGGTGGCGAACGTAAGGTAGGCGATCCCGCCAAACGTCAGGCCATCACCAATCCCAAGCGCACAATCTATTCGATCAAACGCTTCATGGGCGAGACCTACGATCAGGTGAAGAAAGAGATCGAGCGCGTGCCTTATAAGGTCGTGCGTTCGGCCAACGGAATGCCGCGCATCGACATCGACGGCCGCGAGTATACTCCGCAGGAGATCTCGGCCATGATTCTTCAGAAGATGAAGAAGACAGCCGAAGATTATCTCGGCACAACCATCGACGAGGCTGTCATCACCGTGCCTGCTTACTTCAACGACTCTCAGCGTCAGGCAACCAAGGAAGCCGGCGAGATCGCCGGTCTGAAAGTGCGCCGTATCGTCAACGAGCCCACAGCCGCAGCCCTCGCCTACGGTCTCGACAAGACCAACAAGGATCAGAAGATCGCAGTGTTCGACCTCGGCGGCGGCACATTCGATATCTCGATTCTTGAACTCGGCGACGGCGTCTTCGAAGTTAAGTCGACCAACGGCGACACCCACCTCGGCGGCGACGATTTCGATCAGGTCATCATCGACTGGCTCGCCGACGAGTTCAAGAAAGAAGAGGGCGTCGACCTTCTTCAGGATCCCATGGCAAAGCAGCGCCTCAAAGAGGCTGCCGAAAAAGCCAAGATCGAACTTTCGTCGACAACATCGACCGAGATCAACCTCCCCTATATCACAGCCACAGCCAGCGGCCCGAAGCACCTCGTGCGCACTCTGACACGCGCCAAATTCGAGCAGCTCGCCGACAAGCTCATCCAGGCAACCATCAAGCCCTGCGAACAGGCCCTCAAAGACGCCGGCATGACTCCGGCCGACATAGACGAAGTTATCCTCGTCGGCGGTTCGACCCGTATCCCCGCCGTTCAGGCCGTCGTTGAGAAATTCTTCGGCAAAGCCCCGTCGAAAGGCGTCAACCCCGACGAGGTAGTGGCCATCGGCGCTGCCATTCAGGGCGGCGTGCTCTCGGGCGACGTCAAAGACGTATTGCTGCTCGACGTTGTTCCTCTGAGCGTCGGCATCGAGACCCTCGGCGGCGTGATGACAAAGCTCATCGAGGCCAACACAACCATCCCCGTGCGCAAGAGCGAGACCTTCTCGACAGCCGCCGACAACCAGCCCTCGGTTGAGATCCACGTGCTTCAGGGCGAACGCCCCATGGCAAAAGACGACAAGACCCTCGGCAAATTCCATCTCGACGGAATCGCTCCCGCTCCGCGCGGAATACCTCAGATCGAAGTCACCTTCGAAATCGATGCCAACGGCATTCTGAACGTGTCGGCTAAAGATAAGGCCACCGGCAAGGAGCAGAGCATCAGAATCGAAGCCTCGAGCGGCCTGAGCGAAGAAGAGATCAAGCGCATGAAGCAGGAGGCCGAAGCCAACGCAGCCGCCGACGCTAAGGAGAAAGAGCGCATCGACACCCTCAACAAGGCCGATGCCGTAATCTTCCAGACCGAGAAACAGCTTCAGGAGCTTGGCGACAAGATTCCCGCCGACAAGAAAGCAACCATCGAAGAAGCCCTCGGCCGACTCAAGGAAGCCCACAAGAACCAGAACGTCGAAGCCATCGAGCCCGCCATCAAAGACATCGAGAATGCCTTCGGCGCAGCCCAGCAGGATATTCTCAACGCCCAGCAGCAGGCAGCCAACCCCGGCGCCGGCGCAGGCCAGAGCGCACCCGGCAACGACAACCAGGGCGGCGACCACATCGACGACGTCGAATTCGAGGAAGTGAAATAATTCCCCACAACACCAACAGCACAAGGAGTGTGGCTCACACCGAGCCGCACTCCTTTTCTGTTTACGTTTTTCCCAACGGATAAGCCCCAACCTTAAATGCTCTGCGCAAAAAGTCCCTTTCATGTTTCTCGGCACATTTTATTGCCACCTCAGAAATTCTATGTAACTTTGTATATTAAGCAGTAATATGCGAAATGGCCAAGAATATCACTACAATATAACAGCGGGGCTAAAAAATATGGAAGAAGCCATAGTCCCTGCTATTTACGATCCGTCAAGAATTGATTTTCAAGTTATGGTCGCAAGCGAAGAGACAATCGAAATGGCCCGGAAACTGATTCGATACGAAGGGCTGTTTGTCGGATGAGCAACGGCGCGGCAATGATCGCAGCGACAAAAATCGCCGGTCAGATATGGTAATATTCCCGGATCGCGCTGAGAAATATCTTTCGACGTCGATGTTCGATCCTTACGACTGCTGAGACGCGCTTATCCTGACACCTGACAATAAAAGAATTCCCGGCATACAAAATTCAGCAGCATTGCCCGAACCGGTCATACGACACTATTGACGGCCCGTAGGTATCAATCCCGATATTATGCGTTTTTTCTGTCTACCCGCACTTTTTCACCAACTTTGACGTTAATTGAGAAGAGGAATTCATCCTCTTCCTTTTCCAACCCTTTCACTATACTACATGAATATCGGAGACAAAGCGCCCGAACTGCTGGGCGTCGACCAGAACGGCAACGAGGTGAAGCTGTCGGATTTCGCCGGACAGAATCTCGTGCTCTATTTCTACCCTAAAGACAACACGTCGGGCTGCACGGCCGAGGCCTGCTCGCTGCGCGACAATATCGGCGCGCTCGCCGCCAAAGGCTACAGAATCGTCGGAGTCAGCAGCGACTCCGAAGCCTCCCACAAGAAGTTCATCGCGGCCCACGACCTCCCATTCCCCCTCATCGCCGACACCGACCATCGCCTTCAGGAACAGATGGGCGTATGGGGCGAGAAATCGATGTATGGCCGCAAGTATATGGGCACGTTCCGCACTACATTCCTCATCGGCCCCGACGGCCGGATAACGCGCATCTTCGGGCCGAAAGAGATCAAGACGAAGATCCACGCCGACCAGATTCTCGCCGTCCTCTGAGAGCAGAATATCCCCCATAAGGAAAGCCCCGGCATCGCTGTCGAGGCTTTTCCGTGTATGACAAGCTGTTGTTAAAGTCGTTTCATTTCGGCTTCGGCGGCCGACGATCCTTTATATCTGCTCTTGCGCGGCTGAAAATTATAAGTGACGGCGAGGGAGACACCTCTGCGGTCGTAGCTCTGGCGTTTATCGACAAAGACTCCGAACGTGTCCATTGTCCAGCCGTTGTTCGAGGTATTGAATATATCTGTAGCCGACAGCTTGACGGTCAGCGATCTGTCAAGAAATGTCTTGCCGACCGACGCATCCATTGTGAACCATGAGGCAGCGAATCGGTTGGTGTGCATATCGCCCTGCGAACTGCCGTTTATGTTGGCCGTAATGAGCCATCCGTGAGGTAAAGAAACAGTATTGTCAAAATAATAAGAGAATATCGGTTTGTCGTATCGGTGATTATCAAGCTGTAACCACTGCCTATACATACCGACCGTAACATTCGGAGTCCATCGGCGTATGGGTTGGCTCCAGACAAGATAGAGATTCAATGCCGAAACGTCGATATTGACAGGATGCATGAGAAGCTGGAGATTATCGGCGGGATATACCTGCTTGACAAAAGCATACGTATCCAGCGAACGGGTGTAATCAGCCTGCACCATGAAGCCTTTCCACATGGCGAACAGCTGAATGTCGTGCATCCTCTCGTCGTGGAGCGCCGGATTGCCACCCTCGATCTGGTGCAAGCCCGTGTAACTGAGCGATCCTGTAAGCTGTGAATATGATGGCTTCACGGTCGCCATTTTATAACTGAGGCTTATTTGTGTTTCATCGTCAAACGAATATCCGAGCGAGAGGTCGGGCGTCAACAGATTATCGCGACGGCTGACATCTTCATCTCGTTTGCCGTTAACCTTGAAGTCATAATCGACATACTCGTATCTCGCACCAACCGCGAGCGAAAATTTACCGAACAGACGCGACCATGAAGCGAACAGAGAGGCGGAAGTTTGCCGTGCATCGGTCAGTGATGAGGGGATATATTCACTGACGGCATCGTTCAGCATGCGGTAATCAAGCGAAGTATGGGTATAACTGTCTTGCGTTCCGACGGTAAAATCTCCGTTCCCGATAGGGAAATTCAGATACAGTTTCCCCGCCCAGAGAGTCGAGGCCCTTTCATCTGTTGAGTTCACTGCCGGATTCGACGAATCAGTATAGGTCGTCGCCACGGAATTGTTTTCATTTGACCGGCGGAAATCACCGTCGAAGTGAAGAAGATATTTTTCGGCAAAAGTGTTTTCATAATAGAGAGAAGCGAGGTGGCTGTGCGCCCTGATATGCTTGTCTATATTACTGCTGATTGGCGGGCTGTCGTCGAGCCATTCGCTGCCTGCGTTTTTGAAATCGCCGCGCTCCGGGTTATATCGGTAATACGCACCAAACGATTGTGGCCCATTGGCATAGTTGAATCCTGCCTTTATCACGCCGACCGTGGTGGGGAAAGAATTGCTTTGACTGCTGCCAACGACAGTTTCCTTTCCGTTATAGACGAGCGTATTGGTTGTCACCCCCTTTGTGAGTGAGTTATAGTGTTTTATCGTACCGTTGGCAAAGAACTCCCAGTTACCGGCCCGATAGCTTAGGGCGAGGTAATCCATAACCGACCATTTGCGCCGGCATTCAAGTAGAAACTGGTCGGTAAGCGACAACCCCTTCACGAAATTACGCCGTGTCGTGATTTTAAGCACCGCTCCGGTTGTACTGGCATAAGCGGCTCCGGGCGCCATGAGCAATTCCACTCTTTTCAGATTGGAAGAAAGCAGCTGTCGTAACTCCTGTTCGTCGCGCATCGGTCGTCCGTCGATATAGATTTCGATATTGCTCTTGCCGATAACGCTGACGGTATTATCTTCAACCTTGATCATCGGCAACTGGGCGAGCACATCAAGTGCATTGCCGAGTCCGGCGAGATTCGTGCCGGGGATAGTTGACACAAGTGTGGAGCCGACTAATTTTGTCGCCGGTTGCTTTGCTGTGACAACTACCTCCTGCAGCTCACGCGAGAGGCTGTCTGAAGCCTCCTGATTCTGCGCCTGACCGGTTCCTGAAATAACGACAGCAGTCAGAATTACAATAAATAGGGATATTCAGAAAATCGTCAACTAATTGTTTGGCAATGTCATAGAAGATTTG